>Ga0209488_10000001_pt1 | contig 275946 bp, 232 predicted proteins | sample Rivendell_Oct201_8_FD_188349 | JGI IMG/M metagenome (GOLD analysis project Ga0209488, IMG submission 188349) | Vadose zone soil microbial communities from the Eel River Critical Zone Observatory, Northern California, USA -... | ecosystem: Environmental > Terrestrial > Soil > Vadose zone >...
TCTCGGTGCGGTCGAGGAGGTGGAGGAGCGCGTGCTCCTTGCCCGCGGGAGAGTCGAAGACTTCCAGATTCCGCAGCGTGACGTCGTCCACCACCAGCGGCGCTCCCTCGCGGAGCGGGCGCAGCTCGCGGATCTGCGGCAGGTCCGACCTGGCGAGCCCGCGGAGGTATTCGAGGAGCGCGCCGGCGGCGCCGCATCCCTCGCGCGCGTCCGCGAGCCCGAAGGAATCGAGTCGGCTCACCGCGAACTGGCGGAGGAGCGCCTGGCGCCCCGCCTCCGGGTCGAACCGCGCGCGCTCCCGCCGCGTGACGGTGGCGCCCCCGTACCCCCCGTGCCCCGCGTGCGCGGCGTACGGTGAGCCGGCCTCGGCGGCTCCCGCCCCCGCCCGTTCCACGACCGGGAGGAGCACCTCGCGCGCGGGAAACTCCAGGGGAAGCGCGGATAGCTCGTCCGCGGCGACCGAGCCCACGCGGAACTCCCCGGTGGAGACGTCCGCCACGGCCACGCCGACCCGGCCCCCGCCCGGAGCGAGCGCGACGATGTAGTGGCTCTCGTTCGCTTCCAGAAGGCCCAGGCGAGTCACGGTGCCGGGGGTGAGCACCTCCACCACCTGGCGGTCGACCAGCCCCTTCGCCTCCTCCGCGGTCTCCATCTGCTCGGCGATCGCCACCGAGTAGCCGCGCTCGATCAGTTTCTTGAGATATCCCTCGACGGAGTGGTGCGGGACGCCGGCCAGGGGCAGCGGGTCCCGTTTCTTGTCGCGCGAGGTCAGGGCAATGCCCAGCACCCGCGAGGCGACGAGCGCGTCCTCGCCGAACGTCTCGTAGAAGTCGCCCATGCGGAACAGGAGGAGCGCCCCCGGATGCTCGGCCTTGAGCCTCCGGTACTGGTCCAGCATGGGAGTCGATTCCACGCGGCCGGCTAGTGCGGAACGACGCGGTAGGAGAAGCCCCTCTCGCGGCGGAGCCGCTCGCCCAGGGCGCGCGCCTGGTCGCGCGTGGTGAAGACGCCGGCGCGCACGCGAAAAACCTGAGGGATCTCGGTTCCGGCGCGCACCGAGACGTCGCTCACGCCGGCCTGGCGGAGCTCGCGCTCCAGGGCCTCGGCCAGATCGCGGCGCGTGAAAGCGCCTACCTGGATCGCGTAGCCGCCTCCGATCGGAAGGAGCGACTCGGACGCCGAGCCCGGGCGAATTCCGCGATCCCGCACCCGCGTCGCCTCGTACGAGAGCGGGAAGCGCTGCGCCACCTGGCGGAAGACGCTGGCCGCGTCGGCCTGGCGCCCGACCATCTCGAGCGCGGTCCCCATCGCGTACAGCGCCTGGGGCGCATAGTCCCCCTGCGGGTGGCGCTCCAGCAGCGAGCGGAGCGCCTCCATCGCCGCGGCCGGCTTGTTCGCGCGCAGGGCGGCCTCGGCCAGCGCGTAGTCGTACGCCTCTTCTTCCCGCGTGCCGCGCAGGTCGGGCGCCGCGGCGAGGAGGAACTGGAGCGCCCCCGCCGCGTCCCCGCACCCCAGCTGGGCCAGGCCCCGCGTGATCAGCGCCTCGCGGCCCGTCGCGTTCCGCTCGACGCCCGGGGAAAAGATGGAGAGCAGATTCTCGGCCGCAGCGTAGTCGCCGCCCACGTAGCGGAGCTTCGACAGGGCCAGGGTCGCCTCGCGGCGGAACGCGCCCGAGGGAAACCGGCTCAGGTAGGTCGTGAGCGCGAGGTCGTAGGCTTGCCCGTCCTCCGTGAGGAGCGCGCCCAGGTAGGCCAGGAGATCCTTCTTCTCCGCGGGGAGCCGCGATTCCTGGACTCTCGTGAGAAGCTCCCGCGCCTCTTCGGTCCGCCCGTGAACGAAGGCTTCCTGCGCGGCGGAGAGGAGCGAGGCGTCGGGCGTCGAGGCCGGTCCGCCGCGCTCGGCGTGGCGCGAGGAAGCCGGCGCCAGCATCCCGATCGCCGCGAGGGCCAGGACCACCAACGCGGCCGCCGCCCCCTGTGCCGGCCCCCCGCGCGTCCTGTCGCGCGTCACGCCGGCTCCGTCCAGGCGAGGCACGCTGGGCAGCGCGACCAGTACTCCTCGGCCCTGGCGCCGCAGCGGGGGCAGGCCGGATGATCCGAGCCCGACAGGTGGCGGAGCAGCGCGTCCACTTCGGTCAGGGCGCGTCCCGGGTCCCCCGTGCGCCGGTGGATGTCCACCAGGAGCAGCCGGGCCTCCAGGGAGCGGGGATCGCACTCCAGCGCTTCCCTCGCGGCGCGCGTCGCCTCCGGCAGGTCGTCGCGTTTCACGTGCATGCGCGCTAGCGCGAGCAGGATCCGGGCGTCGCGGGGGTTTCGCTGGAGCATCTCTTCGTAGAGCTGGGCCATGTCGCCGAAACGCCCCCGCTCGAAGTAGGAAACCTCCAATCGCTCGAGCACCAGGTGGGCCTGGTCGGGATGCGCGGCGGCCAGTCCCTTCCAGAGGCGCATGGCCCGCTCGGGATGGCTCGTCTCGTAATAGATGTCGCCCAGGCGGAGGAGGGCCACGGGGTGGTCCTTGTCCAGACGGAGCGCTGCCTTGAAATGGCGCATGGCCTCGTCCAGCCGCTCTCCCCGAAGGCAGATCTCGCCGATCGCCGCGCGGTAGCGGGCCAGGGCCAGCGGGTCCCGCTCCCCTTTCGCCTTCGACAGCTCCGCGCGCACTTCGAAGGCGCGGTCCCACTCCCCTCCCGCTTCGTAGGCCTCGAGCAAGAGCGGCAGGCCAAAGCCGTTCTTCCGCTCCCGCTCCCGGATCGCGAGCGCCTGGGCCACCGCCTCCTCCGGGCGTCCCACCGCGATCCAGTCGAGCACCAGAGCCTCGCGGATGGCCCGGTCCTGCGCGGCGGTTCGCGAGCCGCGCGCGGTCAGCTTGCGGTGGAGGTCGAGGGCGCGCTGCCCCTCGCCGCGCTCGCGAAGGAGATTGCCGAGGTGGATGTAGGCGTCGATGTTCTCGCTGTCCTCCTGGACGGTGTCGGCGAAGGCTTCCAGCGCCTCGTCCCGGTGGCCAGCGAGAAGCGCGTGGACGCCGCGCTGATAGGGGGTCTCGGCGCGCGGGGGCCCCGAGTTCGCGTCGCGCGAAAAGAGCCACGCAGCGTAGCCCACCGCCGCGAGGGCGCCCACGGCCGCCACCGCCGTGAACAGCGGAAGCATCAGTGTCCTCCGCCGGCTTTGGAGCCCAGGGCCAGCCCCTCCAGCGGCAGGTTCCGGAGCTGGTCCAGCTCCCGCGTCAGCTCGGCCTTCTGGCGCTCCAGCGCCGTCACTTCCGACCGAGCCTTCAGCACCTGGAAGAGCACCAGGACGAATGCCAGAAACATCCCCAGGGCGAACGCGGAGAAGACGGCGACATTGACGGGGAGCGCATGGTAGACGTGCCCCGGGAGATTGATCGCGGTCACGGTCTCCCGGAGGTTCAGGATGGCGAAGCCGACCACGAGCACCATGACGGCAAGCCACAGCATGTTCCTGAGAAACCACATGGCACTGGCCTCCTTGGGGGAAAAGGACGCGGGCTTTAGCCGGCGCCAGTCGAAGGCCAGAATAAGCGGGGGTGAAGGGCGGGTCAACCTGCGGACGAGCCGCGCGACCCCGCGTCCAAAAGGAAACCCGGGGGCCGTGACGGCTCCCCGGGTCCTGTTTCGTCTCTCGTCGCTACTGCTCGCGACCCGTCAGTCCTAGGCGGTCGGGGCTTCGTCGATCGTCTCGGGCACCGGCTCCGATGATTCGTCGGCCGAAGACGGCGACGGCTTGAACCGCTCCTGGAAGGCCTCCTGCCCCGCGCGATCCTGGTCGGCGACCCAGGCCTTGGCGCTCAGGATGATCCGATGCGCCTGCGTGTCCACGCGGGTCACTTTCAGGTCCAGCGTGTCGCCCGGCTTGAAGCTGTCCGACGGCTTCTTCAGTCCATCCACGCCCAGCTGCGAGAGCGGGATGAAGCCTTCGAGACCGTCCTCCAGGTCCACGATGACACCGCGGTCCAACAGCCGCACCACGTTCCCCTTGACCAGAATGTCGGGGAGGTAGCGCTCGGCCAACGTCGGCCACGGATCGTCGCTGACCTGCTTCAATCCCAGGCTGATGCGGCGTGCGTCCTTGTCGATGGAGAGCACGACCACGTCGACCTTGTCCCCCTTCTTCAAGATCTCGCTGGGGTGGGCGACGCGGCGGGTCCACGACATGTCGCTGATGTGCACCAGTCCGTCGATTCCCTCTTCGATTTCCACGAATGCTCCGAAGTTGGTCAGGTTGCGCACCTTCCCGGAGAGCTTCGTGCCGATGGGGAACCGGTCGTCCAGCGTGAGCCACGGATCGGGCTCGATCTGCTTCAAGCCGAGTGAGATCTTCTCGTTGTCCTTGTCGATCTTCAGGATCATCGCCTCGATCTCGTCGCCGATGGCCACGACCTTGGACGGATGCCGCACGTGCCGCGTCCAGGACATTTCGGAGATATGGATCAGGCCTTCGATCCCCTTCTCCAGCTCGACGAAGGCGCCGTAGTCGGTGATCGAGACCACCTTGCCCTTCACGCGCTGGGTCACCGTGTAGCGCTTGTCCACGTCCTCCCACGGATAGGGCGTGAGCTGCTTCATGCCCAGGGAGATGCGCTCCTTCTCGGGATCGAACGACAGGACCTTGACCTTCACCCGGTCCCCGATCGAGACCAGCTCGGACGGGTGGCTGACGCGGCCCCACGACATGTCGGTGATGTGCAGCAGGCCGTCGATGCCGCCCAGGTCGACGAAGGCGCCGAAGTCGGTGATGTTCTTGACCTGGCCCTCGCGGATCTGATCCTTCGCCAGCTCCTGGATGATCTCGCTCTTCTGCTTCGCCCGATGCTCCTCGAGCACCGCGCGCCGCGAGATCACGATGTTCCGGCGCCGCTTGTTGAGCTTGATGATCTTGAAATCCATCGACTGTCCCAAAAGGGAGTCGACGTTCTGTACCTGGCGGAGCGCGATCTGGGAGCCGGGAAGGAACGCCTCGACTCCGTACAGGTCCACGACCACGCCGCCCTTGATCTTCCGCATCAGACGCCCTTCGACCAGCTCGCCCAGGTCGGCGGCCGCCTTGACGCGGTCCCAGACCTTCACGAAATCGGCGCGCTGCTTCGACAGGACGACCAGTCCGTCCTGGTTCTCGGTCTTCTCGAGGAATACCTCGATCTCGTCCCCGACCTTCACGCCTTCCAGGTCCGGGAACTCCTCGACCGGGATCACTCCCTCGGACTTGAAGCCCACGTCGACGGTGACTTCCTTGTCGTCGATCTTGAGGACCCGTCCGCGGACGATCTCCCCTTCCTCGAGGTCCTGGAGCGACTCCTCGTACAGCTGGAGCCACTGACCCATGGCGCCGGCCGACTCGTCCTCGCCGTTTGCCTCGGCCTCGGGGACGCCGACCGAGGTAAAGAGCCCCTCGTCGTCGTCCTGATGGATCAGCCGCGTCGTGGTGCGCCGCTTGCGCGGCTTTTCGGCCTCGATCTCATCAGCGCCTTCGTCCTTCACATCCAGATCTTCTTCGTGACGTCGAACCATTCTGTTGGTGTTACCCCCTGTTTCTATGAAGTTCGGCCGTGAGGCCGGTGCTGCCTCTGTCGGGTGCTGCTCGTAGGTGCTACGCGGACGCGGCTTCCGTTTCGATGTCGGTGAGCCACGCCACCACTTCGGCGATCACTTCGTCCGGGGTGGATGCTCCCGCCGAGACGCCGACCCGGCGGATGCCCCGGAACCAATCCGCGTCCAGCTCTTCCACCGACTCGACCTGCAGCACGCGCGGGTTCACGCGGCGGCAGACTTCGGCGAGCTGCGCGGTGTTCGCGCTCTGCTTCCCGCCGATGATCACCATCGCCTCCACCGTCGGGGCCAGCTCGACCGCGGTCTTCTGCATCGAGGTGGTCGCGCCGCACAGCGTGTTGAACACGCGCACTTCCTTGCCGCGCTTCAACAGCGCCCCCACGATCTCCTGCACGTGGCCGATGGAGTGGGTCGTCTGGAACACGACGCCCATCCGCGGGATGAACTTGAGCTTCTCCGCCTCCGCGACGGAGTCGAGGACGATGGCCTTCCCCTCGGTGTGGGCCACCACCCCGATCACCTCCGGGTGGTGCGCGTCGCCGATGACCACGACCTTGTAGTTCTCCGCGATCAGCTTGGCCGCGTACTGCTGCGCCTTGGTCACGAAGGGACAGGTCGTGTCCACCACGTTCAGACTGCGCTCCATCGCCTGGAGCTTCACCTCGGGCCCGACCCCGTGGGAGCGGATCACCACCGTGGATTCGCTGGGAAGCTCGCCCAGGTCGCAGACCACGTCGAGCCCGCGGCGCTGGAAGAGGCTCACCACTTGCGGATTGTGGATGAGCTGTCCCAGCGACTTCACGGGACCCGGCGCCTGATCCAGGGTCTCAGTCGCCATCTTGATGGCGCGCTTCACCCCGAAGCAGAAGCCGGCGTTGTCGGCGACGATGACTTCCATGCCCTTCCTCTCAGCGGTTCAGGGTCACCGGCGTATCCGGGTCCCCCGGGAGCGCCGCGATCGCTTCCATCACGCGCAGCGCAAACGACAGCATTTCGGCCCGGTCGGGCTCGGAACGGATCGGCGGGACGATCGGCGTCCCGATCACGATGCGCACGAGCGTCTGCCGCCGAAGCGAGCGACGAATTTGGTTCGGCCCGGAGATCCGGACGGGAAGCACGGGGGTCCGGGTCACGGTCGCGAGGCGCCCGATCCCGGCCCGGGGCGGCATGAGGGCCCCGCTCTTGTTCCGGGTCCCTTCGGGAAATATGAGCACCGCCCCACCCTCATCCAGGACTTCTTCGGCCCCGAGCAAACCCGACCGCGCCCGGAGCCCTCTCTGAATGGGGATCGAATTATAACCGCGGAGCATCGCTCCAAACACTTTATTTTCGAACAGTTCCGCCTTGGCGACGAAGTGCAGGACGCGCGGAAAATTCGACCCCACCAGGGGCGGATCCCAGAACGAGATGTGGTTGCAGGCCGCGATCAGGGGGCCGGTCCGCGGCACATGATCCAGGCCTTCGATGCGGAACTTGAGGAAAGTGCGCGAAAAAGCCTTCACGAAGCGACTTCCAAACCAGTAGAAGGGGGTCGTCGGTCCCGGCCCGCGGCGCCCCAGCTGGGCCCAGCGGGACACCACCTCCACCTGCTCTTCCAGCCCCAACTCGGTCGTATCGAGGGGGATCGCATCGGGAGCGGGAAGGAGGGGGCTCTCGGCCCTGCTCTGGTCGCGGCGGTCCCGCTCCCGGATCATCGCCTCGATAGCCGCAAGGTCGACCGGGCCCCCCTGGGCGGCCACCTCGCCGTGGCGGCGGAGCGCCCGCACTTCCGGCGACGCCGAGAGGAAAATCTTCAGCGCCGCCTTGGGGAAGACCACGGTGCCGATGTCCCGCCCCTCCATGACGACTCCGGGGGGGCGGGCCAGGGCCCGCTGGATGGCGACCAGCCGCCGGCGCACGCCCGGATGAACCGCGACCCGCGACGCCGCCTCGCCGGCTTCGGCGGTGCGGATCTCTGTTTCGATGAGGCGGCCGTCGCAGCGGATTCCGTCGGCGCCCGCCTCGAACCGCGCACCCTCGATGGCGCGGAGCACGTCCTCCTCCGAGCCGAGGTCCGCACTCCGCTCCCGCGCGAGCCAGGCGACCGCCCGGTACATGGCGCCCGAGTCGACGTGGGGGAGCCCCAGCCGTTTCGCCACGCCGCGCGCGGTCGCGCTCTTCCCCGCTCCGGCGGGACCGTCGATCGCCAGCACGAACGGCCTCACCGGGTAAGGCTCCGGAGCCGCGCGAGAAATCCCGGGTCCGAGACGGCGGCCGCCTCGGCGCCCTCCACGACGACCCCCTCCTTGGCGCGAAGCCCCGCGACCAGGAACGCCATCGCGATCCGGTGATCCCGGGCCGCGTCCACGCGGCCGCCGCGGAGGGCACCCTTCCCCTCGATCTCCCACCCGTCCTCGCGCTCCTCCACCTGGGCGCCGACGGCGCGGAGCGCGGCCGCGACGGTCGCGATCCGGTTCGACTCTTTCAGCGCCAGCTCGCGGGCTCCGCGGATCACGCTCCGTCCCCGGGCGAACGCGGCGAGCACCGCGACCAGCGGCAGCTCGTCGATCAGTCCGGTCGCCTCCCGCTCCTCCACCAGGACCGGCGCCAGGGATCCCGTTCGGACGCGCACGTCGGCCACAGGCTCCTCCCCCGCGCTTCGCGGATCCAGGCGTTCCACGCGCGCGCCCATCCGCGCGAGGAGGTCGAGGAAAGCGGTGCGCGTGGGGTTCACTCCCACGCCGCGGACCAGGATGTCCGAGCCGGGAACGATCGCGGCCGCGGCGAAGAGGAACGCGGCCGCGGAAAGGTCCCCGGGCACGGATATCTCCGAGCCGTGCAACCGCGCAGGTCCCTCGACCCGGACGCTCGTCCCCTCGCGCACGACGGGCGCGCCGAAGAGCGGGAGCATCCGCTCGGTGTGGTCCCGCGTCGCCGCCGGCTCCTCTACGGTCGTGGCGCCCGACGCCTGGATCGCGGCCAGGAGAACCGCGCTCTTCACCTGGGCGCTCGCCACACGCGTCGGGACGGCCGCCCCGCGGAGCGGTCCGCCGCGAACGACCACCGGAGGCAGGCGGTCTTCGGCGCGCGCGCGAACATCGGCGCCCAGCGCGCGGAGGGGCCCGATCACCCGGTCCACGGGCCGGCGGCGGAGCGAGGCATCGCCGGTCAAGATGGAGAGAAACGGCTGCGCGGCGAGGAGTCCCGTGGCCAGGCGGAGCGCGGTGCCCGAGTTCTTCGCGTCCAGCACGCGCTCGCTCTCGGCGAGCGTGCCGCCCCGGATCCGCCACTCCGCCCGCTTTCCCACGCCGCCGCGGGCGCCGGCGCCTCGCGCGCCCGCGGAAACGCGCACCCGGGCGCCCAGGGCGCGCGCAATGCCCAGCGCCGCGAGCGCGTCCGCGCCTGGGTTTCCGCCGATCACGCGCGTCTCCCCCGGAGCCAGCGCGCCCAGGAGCACGGCCCGCTGGGTGATCGACTTGTCCCCCGGCACCGAGGTTTCCCCGCGGAGCGCGCGGCCGGGCCGCGTGGCGGCACGGCTCACGCCGACAGCTCTTCCCGGAATGCGCGCGCTTCCTCGAGGTGGGCCCGGAGCGCGGGGCCCCCCTCCGCGATCGCGTGGCGCAGCGCGCGCACCTCGCGCTCGAGGAGCTCGAGCGCCGGGATCAGCTTCGGTCCGTTCAGGGAGAGGATCTCGGCCCACAGCGCGGAGGGAGAGCCGGCGATGCGCGTGGTGTCGCGCAGCCCCGGCCCCGCGGCCTCAGCGAGCGCGCGCGTCATGGAGCCGGTGCGCCGGAGGGTGCGCACCAGGGCCACGGAGGTGGCGTAGGGCAGGTGGCTGGTCAACGCGACCAGCGCGTCGTGGAGCGGCGGCGCGATGGCCGACGGGTGCGCCTGAAGCGCGCTCCAGAGCGCCGCGACTCGCGCGCCCGGCGATCCCGGCGACGCGGGGGCGAGCGGCCTTCCGACGAGCACGGTCGCGCCGGCGTAGAGGTCGGCGCGCGCGGCGCCGATCCCCGAGGACTCGGAACCCGCGAGCGGATGCGCCGCAACGTAGCGCTCGGCCAGAGGGACGGGCCGCGCTTCCAACAGGGCCGCGAGAGCCGGGAGCATCACGCTCGACAGATCCATCAGGAGCGCGCCCTGCGGGAGCGCGGGGGCGATCGTATCGAGCAGGGCGGCCGCGGCCCGGGGCGGCACCGCGAGCACGACCATCTCGACGCCCGCGTGGATCGACTGCGCCGAGCCGGCCAGCTCGGACACCGCTCCGCGCGCGAGCGCCTCGCGCGCGACCGCGGCGTCGGCGTCGTAGCCGGAGACGTGGATGGAGGGGTCGGCGGCCCGGAGTGCCAAGCCCAGCGATCCGCCCATCAGGCCGAGCCCGATGATGTGGATCCGCCGCGGGAGCGCCGGTGCCGGAGATTCCGGGCGAGCGGTCACGTAATCCGGGCGAGCGCCTCGATCAACCGTTCGTTCTCGAGCCGGGTGCCGATGCTGATGCGCGCGTACTCGGCCGGCAGCCCGAAGGAGGTCATGGGGCGGATGATCACGCCCTGGCGCTCCAGGGTTCGGGCCGCCTCGACCGCCGATCCCGGAAAGCGGGCGAGCACGAAATTCGCCCACGTCGGCGTGACGTGGATCCCGAGATCCGGAAGCGCGCGCTCCAGCCGGGCCACCCCGTCCCCGTTGGACTCGCGGCTGCGCCGCACCTGCTCCGCGTCCCCCAGGCTGGCCCGGGCCGCGGCCTGGCCCACGGTGGTCGCGTTGAACGGAAGGCGCACGCTGTGGACCAGCGCGGCCAGATCCTCGGGGAAAAAACCGTATCCCACGCGAAGCCCCGCCAGGGCGTAGATCTTCGAGAACGTGCGCAGCACCGCGACCCGCTTCCCGCGGCGCAGGAAGTCGAGGCCGTTCGGATACTCGGGGTCGGTGACGTATTCGAAGTACGCCTCGTCGATGATCGTGAGGACGTGTTCGGGGACGCGGCGGAAGTAGTCCTCCATCGCGCGCCGGCGCACGATGGTGCCCGTGGGATTGTCCGGATTGGAGAAGTAGACGAGCTTGGTGCGCTGGGTGATGGCGGCGAGCATCGCCTCGGGATCATGGAACAGGTCGCGTCCGGGGACCCGCACCAGGCTCCCGCCCGCGACCTTCACCGCGATCGCGAACATGACGAACGACGGGTGCGACATGATCGCTTCGTCGCCCCGGTCCAGGTGGATGCGGCAGAGCACGTCGATGAGGTCGTTCGAGCCCGAGCCGACCGCGATCCACTCCGACGGAACGCCCCAGTGCGCGCTCAACGATTCCCGCAGGTAGTACGAGGACCCGTCGGGGTAGCGGTTCACCCCGTGCGCCGCGGCGGCGATGGCCGCCACCGCGAGCGGACTGGGGCCCAGCGGGTTCTCGTTCGACGCGAGCTTGATCGCGCCGGAAAGGCCCAGCTCGCGCTCCAGCTCTTCGATTGGCTTCCCGGGGACGTACGGGGTGAGGCTTCGAATCTCGGGGCGGACTGGGTCCATCGCTCGCAGCGTCATGGCTCCGCTCTCCTGGGGGAGTGATCCGCTCCGCAGTCTACCATCCCGTTTCCGCCTGAGGGAAGCTTCCCAGCACGCGGAGCAGGCGCGCCGCGCCGCGGATCTCCTCGAGCGCCGCCGCGAGCGGCGGCGCGTCCTTGTGCCCCGCGACCTCGAGCAGGAACAGGTGCTCGCCGGGCCGCCAGCGATGCGTCCGCGACTCGATCCAGAGAAGGTTCACGCCCCTCGCCGCGAGGCGCTCCAGCACGCCGGAGAGCGCGCCGGGCGTGTTCTCCAACGCGAGGAGAAGCGCCGTCTTGTCGCGTCCGGTGGCCTTGGCGCCGCCGCGCCCCAGCACCAGGAAGCGCCGCGTCCGGCGCGGCGCGTCCTCGGCTTCCCCCTCGATCCGGGCCAGACCCAACAGGTCGGCCACGATCGCGGGGGCGAGGCAAAGCGCGTCCGGGTCCGCGGCCGCGCGGCGCCCCGCCTCCAGGCTCCCCGCGACCGTCTCGGTCACGGCCCCGGAGGGAAGCGACGCGCGCCACCGCTGGCACAGCGCGAGCGCAGCCGGGTGCGCGTAGAGCCGCTTCGCCGCGCGCGCCGTGCCCAGCGCCTCGTAGCCGCCGCGGTCGACGAACTCGGCGGTGATCGCCGCTTCGGACGTCGCGAGGAGGTCGTAGGCGTCGAACGGAGGATCCTCCGCGTCCCCTTCCAGCGCGAACACCCCGTGCTCGGCGCGCTCGGAGCCCACCGCTTCCATCAGATGCTGGGGGGACGGCGTCGCGGCGTAGTGCGAGGAGGCGCCGAAGCGGCGGACCGCGGCCTGGTGTGCGAAGGAGCCCTCCGCGCCCAGGTAGGCCACCCGGAACGCGCCCTGCACGGCGCGCGAGGCCGAGACGATCTCGCGGAAGATGGCCCGCACGCCCGAGAGCGGGAAGCGCCCCGTGGCCTCGCGCTCGATCCGCTCCAGCAGATCGCGCTCGCGCGCGGGGTCCAGGGCGCCCTCCCCCGACGCCTCCTTCAGCGCTCCGATCCGGCCGGCCAGGTTCGCGCGCTCCTCGAGGAGGCGGAGGATCTCGCGATCCAGCCGGTCGATGGACGCGCGCAGCGAATCCCGATCATCCACGGCTTTTCCCCCGTGCGGCCCGGCGGAGCGCTTCGACTTCGCCGGGAGCGAGCGGGCGGAGCGTGCCGCGCCGCTGGGTGCCCAGCCGGATGGGCCCGAACTGCGTCCGCACCAGGCGCTCGACCGTCAGTCCGGCGTTCCTGGCGAGCACGCGCACCTCGCGCTTTCTCCCCTCGGCCAGCTCGACCAGGAGAATCCCGCGGCCTTTGTCCGCGCCTTCCAGCACCACGTTCAGGGGCCGCACCGCGACCCCCTCGACGGTGGCGCCCTGCGTGAGAAGACGGAGGGCCGCGGGTTCGGGGATGGGACGGACCCACACGCGGTAGACGCGGCGGAGCGCGCTGCGCGGATGCAGAAGCGCCTCGGCGAGCGCGCCGTCCGAGGTGAGGAGGAGCAGTCCCTCGGACTCGTAGTCCAGCCGGCCGACTGGCATCAGTCCACGGGCCGCCGGACCGAGCAGATCGAAAATCGTCGGCTTTCCTCCCTGCGAGCGGCGGCTGACCAGAGCCGCCGGCGGCTTGTGGTAGGCGGCGTAGCGCTCGCTTGCCGGGAGGTGGAGGGACCTTCCGTCCAGGGTGACGAGGTCGGTGCCCGGCGTAACCGGAGCGCCCATTCCCTCGGGAGCGCGGCCGTTCACGCGCACGCGGCCCTGCTGGATCCATTGGTCCGCCTCGCGCCGCGAGCCCTGTCCCGCGCGGGCGAGAAAGAGATTAAGGCGCACCCTCGCCGGATCCGCCCGGGACCGCTTCGGCCGGGACCGGCTCGTCGCCCTCCGCCGGCTCCATCTCCAGACGCTCGCGCTCCTCCAGCACCGCTCCCAGCTCCTTCAACTCCGGGAGATCGGCGAGGTCGTTGATCCCCATGTACGAGAGGAAATCGGAGGAGGTAGCGTAGACCAGCGGACGACCCACACCCTTCGAGCGGCCCTTGATGACGACCAGGCCGCGCTCGAGGAGCGTGTGAAGGGAGCCGCTCGAGTCGACGCCGCGGATGCCGTCGATCTCCACCTTGGTCACGGGCTGCTTGTAGGCCACGATCGCGAGCGTCTCGAGCCCGGCGCGCGAGAGGCGCACCTTGCGGCGGGAGCGGAGCATCCGGTCGATCCAGGGCGCGGCCTCCTTGCGGGAGAGGAGCTGCCACCCGCCGGCGATCTCGGCGAGCGCGACTCCGCGTCCTCCCTCATCGAGGGCACGCGCCATCGCTTGGAGCTCGGACAACACGGCCGCCTCGTCGGGACCGTCGAGCACTTCGACCAGGGTGGAGAGCCCGACCGGAGCGTCGCTCGCGAACAGGAGGGCCTCGAGGATCTGCTGGGTGCTGGGCGTGGCGGGCATGGTCACTCCTCCTCGGCGTGGATGGCCTGGGGCGCTTGGTCTTCCTCGCCGCCCTCCGAAAGCTCGCCGTTCTCGGGGTTCTCGGGCGGCGCGTCGCCGCGCCACTCGACCCAGATAGGACCGAACAGATCCTCCTGCGCGACCTGGATGGTCCCGGACTTCAGCATTTCCAGGAGGCCCAGGAACGCGGTGATCTTCTCCAGGCGGCTCACGAAGAGATCCAGCATCTCCTCAAACAGCGCGCGCGGGCGCTCTTTCAAGTGCGTCTCGAGAAGGCCGATCGCCTCTTCCAGGCGGATCGGCTCGGCGGTGATTGTGTGGACCGGGACCGGGGCCTGCCGCGACAGGACGTTCTTCAGCGCGTCGAGAAGGCGGAAGAGGCTGACCGGCAGGAGCTCGCTCGCGTCCGGATCCTCCAGCTGCGCCGGCGCGCCGCGGTCGAAGTGGAGCCGGCGCTCGCCCTCCATGCGCTCCAGCTCGCGTGATGCTTCCTTGAAGCGGCGATACTCGAGGAGCTGGCGCACCAGGCCCTCGCGCGGATCCTCTTCCTCCTCCTCGGCGGTGATCGGCGGCGGAAGGAGCATGCGCGACTTGATCCGCATGAGCGTCGCGGCCATGACCAGGAATTCCCCGGCCACCTCCAGGTCCAGCTCGTGCATCAGGTCGAGCGTCTCGAGATATTGGCGCGTGATCTTCGCGATCGGGATGTCGGTGATCTCGATCTCGTCCTGCTGGATCAGGTGGAGCAGGAGATCCAGCGGTCCCTCGAATGCGGGGAGCTGCACCCGCATCGGGAGATGCTCGTCCGAAACCTTCTCGTCGGTCATCCGATCCTCATCGCTTCGCGCACCTCGCGCATGGTTTCCTGGGCGATGGCCCGCGCCCGCTCTTCGCCGTGAGCGAGGGCCTCGATGACCCGCTTCGGATGGGCCTCCAGCTCCTTCCGCCGCTCCCGGATCGGGGCGAGGCGCTCCGCCAGGATGGCCGACAGGTTCCGCTTGTCCGCCACGCAGCCTAAGGCCCCCGACCGGCAGTCGGCGTTGATGGTCGCGGCGTTCGCTGCGTTGAAGGCGCGATGATACGCGAACACGACGCATCCGTCCGGATTTCCCGGATCCCCCAGCCGGATTTTCTTCGGGTCGGTGTACGCCGTCTTCATCTTGGCCGCGATCTCCTCCGGAGAGTCGGAGAGGAGGATCGTGTTGCCGAGCGACTTGCTCATCCGCCTTCCGTCCACGCCTGGCAGGCGCGGAAACGAAGTCAGCTTCGGCTCGGGCACCGGGAAGACCTCCCCGTAGAGCGAGTTGAACTTGCGGGCGATCTCCCGAGTCACCTCGACGTGCGGCACCTGGTCTTCGCCCACCGGGACGAGATTCGCCTTATAGAGGAGGATGTCGGCCGCCTGGAGCACCGGGTAGCCCAGGTGGCCGAACGAGATGTGATCCTCCAGCGCCAGGTCGCGCGCCTGCTCCTTCACCGTCGGATTTCGCTCGAGGCGGCTGGTGGTCACCAGCATCGAGAAGAGCAGGTAGAGCTCGGCGTGCTCCTTGACGCGCGACTGGACGAAGACCGGGCTCTTCTCGGGGTCGATCCCCGCCGCGAGCCAGTCCGTGACCATCTCCAGCGTGTTCGGCCGGATCAGGTCCGTGTGCTCGTAGTCCGTCGTGAGCGCGTGCCAGTCGGCCACCATGTGAAAGTTTTCGGACGAGTCCTGAAGCTGAACCCAGTTCTGGAGCGCGCCAAGGTAATTGCCCAGGTGCAGGCGGCCGGTCGGCCGCATCCCGCTCAGGATCCGGGGGCGCTTCGGCGGCCGGCTCATCGCGACCTCATCCGAGGAGTCCCCCGGTGAAGAGGGCGCTGAGCGTGGCCACGATGGGCGAGATCAGCGTGCCGAACACCGACACCCGCGAGATGCTTCCGATCAGCACCAGACCCAGGAGGAGCATCGGGCCGATCGGCTCGAGGGCCCGATAGCGCTCCGCCGCGCCGGCGGGGAGCAGGCCGGTCAGGATGCGGGACCCGTCCAGGGGGAAGATGGGGATCATGTTGAACACCGCCAGGTTGAGATTCAGGAACACGCTGCCGGCGACCATCTGGATCAGCGCGACCCCCGCCGGGCTCCCCGACAGATACGGGTTCGGGGCCACGACGCGCAAGAGCGTTCCGAAGATCGCCGCTAGGATTACATTCGAGACGGGGCCCGCGAGCGCGATCCACATCATGTCGCGGCGCGGGTGGGCCAGGTACCGGGTGTCCACCGGCACCGGCTTCGCCCAGCCGAAGTGCGGCGGCAGGAACAGGAGGATGGTTCCGATCGGGTCGAGATGGGCGATGGGGTTCAGGGTCAGCCGCCCCAGATGCCGCGCCGTGGGATCGCCCAGCCGGGTGGCGACCAGCGCGTGGCTGTACTCGTGGATCGTGAGCGCGAAAAGGAGCGGAGGAACGAGTAGGAGCAGGCCCGTCACGTCATCCACCCCGGCCTCCCTTCCCCGCGCGCCGCGGCGCGCCTACTGCTGTCCGTCGTTCCTGGAGGGTTTCAGCGTCACCTCGGCCGCGTGCGTGAACCAGCGGGCAGCGGCGTCGCGGACGTCCTCGGGTTTCAGCTTCAACAGCGCGGCCTCGAACCGCCGCGGATAGTCGATGGTGACGCCCTGGATCTCCCAGCGGGAGAGGTTGCGCGCCCGCACGGTCGGCTCGTTCTGCTTCCAGAAGAAGGCGCTCTGCACCCGCTTCACGTGGACGTTCCACTCCCCCGGGTCGAAGGGCTCGGTGCGGAGCCGGCCCATCACCGCGGCGACGGTGTCGCGCGCGGCCGCGTACTTGGCCGGCTTCGTTCCCAGGTGCACCGCGATCGAGGAGCGGTGCGGATACGACGGGAACATGACTCCGACGGCGCCTGCCTGATCCCGCTGCGGCATCCAGTACGTGATCGGAGAGCGGTCGGCCGAGCGAAGGTACGAGTCGAGGATCATGAACGCCGCGAAGTCCCCCTCGGCGTATCCCGGGGCCGGATATCCATAAACCAGGGATTGCGCCAGGATCTGTCGCTCCCCGGAAATCACGGTGTCGGCGGCGAGGGGCTGCGGCGCGTCCGGGGCGGGCGCCGGAGGCGCGCCGGCCGGCGCGGCCAGGAACAGCTTCTCCAGCTGCGCCATCGTCTTCTTCCCGTCCATGTTCCCCACCACCGAAACCGCCATGTTCCCGCCCACGAAAAACCGCGAATAGAGAGCCAGGACGTCCGAACGGCGAGCCTCGGAGAGCGCCTGCACGGTGCCGTGGGGCGGCCGGGCGAAAGGGCTCCCGCGATAGAGCGTGGCGAGGAACGTGGAATACGTGGCTTCCATCGGGCTTTCCACGTCGCCCGCGGCCTTGGCCAGAAAATAGCTCCGAGCGCTCTGGACGGAGGTATCGGGGAACGACGGCGAGAGGACCATCTGGGCCAGGAGGTCGATCGCCGCCGGAGCCTCCTCGCGAACGGTCTCCAGGCCCACCTGGCCGTAGTCGGCGCTCGCGCCCGATTCCAGATGCGCCTTGTGCGCGAGGAGGTGGAGCTGGAGATCGGCGGGCGTGAGCTTCTTGGTCCCGGCCGTGAGCGAGGTCATGAGGACCTGGCTCAGCCCCGAAGTCTCGTCGTTCTCGTAGAGGGACCCCATGCGGAGGGCGACCATGGCCGCGACCTGATCGCTGGTGCGCTGCTCCTGCACCAGGAGCACGACGCCGTTCTTCAGCACCTTCCGGTCCACGGGGAGCCCGGGATCGTAGATTGGCACCCGCGGCCGCTGCGGGATCTCCGGCATCTCGCGCTCGCGAGGCTCCTGTGCCTGGGTCGAATCGGCGGGCGTGGACTGGCCCGCTTGAGCCAACTCGGGGGGCCCCTGGGAAGGCTCATCCGCCCGCGCGGGAGGAGCCCCGGCGGCCAGGGCCAGCAGGGCGGCAAGGGCCGCGCCCGATAACCCCGAAAGTCGTTTGTGGGTAAGGAGATTCGAGAGAGGACCCATTTTTACGAGAATACCAGAGAGCCGGGGCGCCGTCAACGCGGCGGGCGTCCAGCGCGCCCCGTGATCGATGCAAACACCGCTTTGGGCAACATTTCGCCCGTTAAGTTCGCGTCCCGTATTGCCGAATTCTCAGTGTGAGGCCGGGGGCCTCCTGAAAGGACGGCAAAATGGGACGTGTCCGGACGCAGCACGCGCACCGACGCGGCGCGATTTGCGGGATCGTTCTCGGAGTGACGCTGACGCTGTTCAGCGCCTCGCCGATGAACGCCGCCGCGAGTCCGACGACGGATCCTCCCAAGTCCGCCCTCCACGAATTCCGTCTCCTCTGTGCCCAGCTGGTCGACGCGCGCGAGCGCCTCGCGAACGGCCGCCTGGACGAAGAGGCGTTCTCCGACACGCTGCTCGCGCTGTTCATCCGCGCCGACAGCCTGGCCCACATCCTCGCGGCGGGCCAGCGCGGCAATCCCTCGTGGATTACCCTCCAGCGCGGGACGTCGTACCTGATCGATTCGCTGCGGGACAACTGGGTGGGAATGGCGGCGCGAAACGGGGTGTCCTTCGCGGAAGCCGATCTGGCGTTGAAGGCTGCCGTCGCGTGGAGAAGCAACGTGCCGGAGGCCGCCGAAGCCCCCTAGGGGGAAAAAGTGGAGCTGGCGGGGTTCGAACCCGCTACCTCTTGACTGCCAGTCAAGCGCTCTCCCAACTGAGCTACAGCCCCATCCCTACGCGATGAACCAACTTCGCGGCAATTGAGATTACCCTTGGTCTTATGCCTCGTCAACGGCCAGACTGCGCGGGGTGCTGATGAATGATCCCAACATCCCGGCCGCGTCCGGCCCCAACGAGCGGCCGCTGGCGGGACACCGCTACCACTTCAGCGGGGTCGGCGGCAGCGGCATGGCGCCGCTCGCCATGCTCGCGCTCTCCCTGGGCGCGACCGTGACCGGCTCGGACCGGAACCTGGACCGCGGCGTTGCCCTCCACGTCTTCGAAGAGTTGCGCCGTGCCGGCGTCACCCTGCTCCCCCAGGACGGCTCGGGCGTCGTCGAGAACCTCACCGCCTTCGTCCACTCCACCGCGATCGAGAAGGACAGTCCCGACTTCGCCAGGGCCGTGGCCCTGGACGTCCCTCGAATCCGGCGCGGCTCGTTCCTGGCGCGGCTGGCCGCCTCGCGGCGCACGGTGGCCATCGCCGGCACCAGCGGCAAGTCCACGGTCACCGTGATGACCGCGCACATCCTGGTCGTGGCCGGCTACGACCCGTCCTTTCTGGGTGGGGGCGCGGCGGTCCAGCTCAACGGCGCCTCTCCCCCCGGCAGCCTGCGCGTCGGCGGCGGGGAGTGGTTCGTGGTCGAGACCGACGAAAGCGACGGAAGCGTGGCCGAGTTCACCCCGGCGATCGCCGCGCTCACCAATCTGAGCCGCGACCACAAGGAGATCGACGAGACGGCCCGGAACTTCGAGTCGCTCCTGACCGGCACGACCGAGCGCGCGGTGATCCACGTGAGCGACCCCCTGCTCGAGCGCGTCGCGGTGCCGTCGAAGCTGGACGTGCTCCGGGTCGCCATGCCCGGCCTCACCTGGGCAGAGCCGCACCTGCGCGTGGAGCGGATCAAGCTGGAGCCCGCGGCGGTGGAATTCTTCGTCGGCGACGCCCGGGCGCGCGTTCCCTTCCCCGGCATCCTCACCGTCGAGAACGCGCTCCTCGCGATCGGCGCGGCCGTGGCCGCCGGCGTTCCCCTCGCATCGGCTGCCGCTGCCCTCACCACATTCGCCGGCGTTCGCCGGAGGCTGGAACGGATCGGTTCGGCCCAGGGCGTCGACGTCTACGACGATTTCGCCCACAACCCCGTCAAGATCCGGGCCGCGCTCCGCGCCCTCCGGCCGTCCGGCGCCCTGCGCGTCTACTACCAGCCCCACGGATACGGGCCCACCCGCTTCTTCGCCGCGGAGCTGACCGAAGCGTTTCAGGACGAGCTGCGAAAACCAGGCGACCGCCTCTTCCTCGCCCCGATCTATGACGCCGGCGGCACGGCCGACCGGTCGATCCGCTCGGAGGACCTGGTGCGCGCAATGCGGGAGCGGGGCGTCCCCGCCGAGATCGCCCCATCGCGGGAGGAGGCGTCGCGCGGCTTGGTCGAGGGGGCCCGGTCCGGCGATCGGATCCTCGTCATGGGCGCGCGCGACGACACGCTTCCCGCTTTTGCCCGCTCGCTCTACGCCGCGCTAGTCACGCGCGACGAGTCGGCGGCCGCACAGCGCGACAACCCCTAGGCCCGCAAGCCAGACCGAACGGCTGTCCGGCTCCGGAAGGGACACCGGGTCCGGCGGCGGCGTCAGTCCGTTCCCCGGCTCGGAAAAGCATCCCGTCCAGGCGCCGGACGTGACGGTGATTCCTCCGAACGTGAATGTCGGAAGGTCGAAGCCGATCGCCATCCGCGCCCCTTCCTGGCTCCGCTGGAACGCGGTGATCCGCACGAAGTCCGGAATGTCGATCCACGCTCCCGGCTGCAGGTGCACCTGGGCGAGGGCCGCCGCGATCTCCGCGCCCGAAGCCCCGGTGAGCGCGACGCAGTTGTCGGCGACCCCAGTGGCGGCGCCGCCGCCCCCGCCGTTCGACCCGCTGACAGGCGACGAGAACGCGTAGAGCGAGTCGGTCAGGTCGAGCACCGTGCGGCTGACGGCGCCTTCGGCGCCGGCGGCCCCCGACTTGCCCGCCGCGCCGCCCGCGGCCACGTTCTGCTTGGACGCGTAGCCGGCCACCCCGTTCACACCGGTGAGCACCGAGACACCGGGGAGCGCGTCCGGAAACGCGATCTCCTGGTCGGAGACGTTCTGCACGCGCACCGTCAGTCCTACCAGTCCCAGCGGATCGAAGAGGAGCGGCGAGCCAAGCTGGGTCAGCGTGCTTCCCGAGAGTGATTCTTGAGGGAGCGGGTCGGCGAGAGTGGTCGAGCCGTCGACGCCGGTGGCTCCTCCGACGACCGTGAGCGAGATGAGCCCGGCCCCCGCGGCCCTGGGACCCAGTGTGAAGCAGACGGCGAGAACGAAGAGAATGGTTCGTGGCACGGCACGCCCTCCGGTGTGGGTGATGTCGGGACCGGACGGCATTTGCGAGAGACGTGCCGGAGGAGCGCGCGGCGGGAGGGATCGCGCTCCGCGGCGCGCGGACGCGCGGAACCGCGCGGGAGTGCGGGCCGTGCTCGCCGGCGCCGGGGCGCGCCGCGTCGCCCCAGGGCTCCGCCGCCGCCAACCAACGTTGACCCGGGCCGCACCGCCGCGCCGGCCCCGGGTGATCAGCCCACCAGCTCGGTGACCGACTTGCCCTGCAGGAACAGCCCCAGGTAATCGCGTCCGCCCGCCTTGGAGTCGGTGCCGCTCATGTTGAAGCCGCCGAACGGATGAACTCCCACGAGCGCGCCCGTGCACTTGCGGTTGATGTAGAGATTGCCCACGTGCAGGCGCCGCTTCGCGTCGACGATCCGGGAGCGGTCCCGGGAGTAGTACGCGCCCGTCAAGCCGTAGATCGTCCCGTTCGCGATCGCGATCTCTTCCTCGTAGGAGGAGGCGGGGATGACCGCGAGCACCGGGCCGAAGATCTCCTCCTGGGCGATGCGCGCGTCAGGGCGGACGTCGGTGATCACGGTGGGCTGGATGAAATATCCCGGACCCGAATGCTTGGCGCCGCCGGTCAACAGCTTCCCTTCCTTCTTTCCCACCTCGATGTAGTCGAGGATCGTCTTCTCCGCCCGCGCGCTCACCACCGGGCCGAGGTAATTCTCGCTCCGGACCGTGGGGCCGACCGTCATGGCCTTCACCCGCTTCTCCAGCCGCTCGACGAACCCGTCGTAGAGCGACCGGTGGACGATGGCCCGCGAGCAGGCCGAGCACTTCTGCCCCTGGAAGCCGAACGCGCCCGCCGCGACTCCGAGCACCGCGGCCTCCAGATCCGCCCCCTCGTCCACGATCGTGAAGTCCTTGCCGCCCATCTCGAGAATCATCCGCTTGAGCCAGATCTGCCCGGCAGGGACCCGAGCCGCGCGCTCGTGGATGCGGATCCCGACCTCCTTGGATCCCGTGAAGGCGATGTACCGCACTCGCGGGTGCTCGACCAGGGCGTCGCCCATGGAGCCGCCCGGACCGGGAAGGAAGTTGACCACTCCCGGAGGCACGCCCGCCTCCTCCAGAATCTCGAACATCTTCCAGGCGATGAACGGCGCGTCGCTCGAGGGTTTCAAGACCACCGTGTTCCCCGTGACGACCGAGGCCACTGTCATGCCCGTGGTGATCGCGAGCGGGAAATTCCACGGCGGAATGACCGCGCCCACGCCCAGCGGGATGTACTGGTAGACATTCTCCTCACCGGGGTACGGCGTCACCGGCTGCGGTCCGCCCCACCGGAGCATCTCGCGCGCGTAGAACTCGCAGAAGTCGATCGCCTCGGCCGTGTCGCCGTCGGCCTCGGGCCAGCTCTTTCCGACCTCGTAGATCATGGCGGCCGACAGCTCGTTCCGGCGGCGGCGCATGATTCCGGCCGCGCGCAGGAGCACGTTGGCGCGCTCCTCGGGCGGCACGCCGGACCACGAAGCGAAGGCGCGCTCGGCGGCGGCCACGGCCTGGTTCACGTGATCCACGGTAGCCTTGGCGAAATTCCCGACGCACTGAGACGGATCGGCGGGATTCACGCTCTGGAAGGTGTCCTGGCTGGCGATGCGCTCGCCGCCGATCACCAGGGGGTAGGTGCGCCCGAGCTGCCCGCGGACGGTCTCCAGGGCGGACTCCATGGCCCTCTCGTTCTCGGGGCGCGAGAAATCGAGCATCGCCGTGTTCTGAAACTCCGGAAGCATCGACTACTCCTTGGTAGGAGAGGGTTTCGAGAGGTTAATACTGCGCGCTCCATGATATCCGCTCTCGCCACGGCTGTCATCCCGGTGCTCCTCCTCGCCTATCACCCCGCCGCCGCCGCGCGCGGGATCTGGCACGCGGGCGCGTTCCGGGAGGAGATGGTGCGGTGGATCGCGACGGGAGCGTCGGAATAGAAGCGGGCGGGAGCGCATGACGCTGGTGCGTCCGGCTCCCGCCCTGGCCGCGAGGTCGCGGCTCGCTGCGATTACTTGAGGATCGTCAGCGACGTCACGTCGTCGCCTTCGTCCGACTCTGCCTTCACGAAGTAGCGGCCCGAGGAGAGGGTCACGCCGCCCTGGGTCTTGCCGTCAAAGCGCAGCACGTGCAGACCGGCGGGGACGGAGGCCTCGTCGACCAGGGTCCGGAGAAGCTTTCCGGTCACGTCGAACACCCGCACGCGGAGGCGCCCGTCGCGCGAGGTCACGATGGAGACTGCGGTTTCCGGGTTCAGCGGGTTCGGGCCCAGCCGCTTGATGACGCCATTCGACTCGCGCGCCACGACCGCATTCACGGGGACGCTGAATTCCGAGCCGTCCCGCAAGGTCATCTTCAGGGTCATGTTCGCGCTCACCCGGTCGCCGATGTTGGCGAACAGCGCGCGCAGATCCAGCTTCCCAAATTCCATCCGCAGCTCGAGCACGCCGTCATGGTCCCTGTCGGTCGTGGGGTCGAAGCTGTCGGCTAGCGGCGCGATCGACGTGACGGAACCCGAGTTCACCCAGGCCCAGAGGCGGATCGACGCCAGATTGATGTCGCCCAGTCCAAATCCACGGATCGGCTCGACGTAGAAGCGCTCCCGCGGCTTGCCGATGTCGAGGCGGATCGGGTCGGCATCGGTCCACGCGCGCGCCGCCGGAGGATCGGCCACGTCGGTCACGGTTACCGTGACGACCACGTCGCTGCCCAGATCGGCGTTGTCGCGGTCAGCCTGGTGCAGCGTGACGTGGTAGACGCCCGTTCCGGTCATGGAAGCAGTGAGCGCGAGCGAGCCCGTGCCGTTACCCGCGTCGGCCAGCGTCGCGCTGAGCGCGGAGCCGGCGTCCGAGGATTTGACCGAGAGCACCGGCGCGCCCTGGCCGCACGCCTCGTCCGGATCCGACGCGCTCACCGACAGACTGGTCGAGCCGGCTTCGGGCAGTGAGGCCGCGTACGACGACGCGTCCCACGACGGCGTGCGGTTCACGTTGACCACCGTGATCGAGAAGGTCTCCGAATCCTGGTAGACGCCGTCCGAGACGGCCACGGTTGCCGAATACGTTCCCGCCTGGCAATAGCCGGGGGCGAGGACGAGCGTCGCCGAGATCGTGCCCGGGCCGCTGGCGCCCAGATTCAAGGTCGCGAAGCCGGGGAGCGACACGCTCCAGCTCATCGTGTCACCGTCCGGGTCCTCGGCGGAGAGCGATACCTGCGCCGTCTGGCCCTCGTTCACGGCCTGGTTTCCGATCGCGGCGAGCACCGGCGGACGGGCCGTCTGCGTCCCGTTGACCGTGACGGTGAACGTCTGCGAGACCGAGTCGGTGCCGTCCGAAAGCGTGACGGTGATCGACGTGGGCCCCGGCGGGGTCGAGAGGGTGGGCGAGAGCGTGATGTTGGCCGAGCCGTCGCCATAGTCGGTGAAGGAAGCGTACGAAGGAAGGCCGCTCACACTATAAGTGAGCGGGTTGCCGTCCGGGTCGTAGCCGCTCAAGCTGACAAACTGGGTCGAGCCCTGGTCGACGTTTCGGTCGCTGATCGGGCTCAGCACGGGAGGCGAATTCTGGACGGCCACGTCGATCTGGACCGAACCGTTGGCGGTTCCTCCGAACGTGTCGTCCGCCAGGAACAGGACGGTGTACGAGCCGGCCTGGCCGAAGTCCGGCGTCCAGTTGAAGGTACCGGTGTTGTTGTGATTATCGGCGAACGTGGCGCCCGCCGGGAGCTGCGCGGCGTACAGATGAACCGACTGTCCATCGGGATCCGTGGCGCTCACCATAAACGTGAGGGGGTTGCCCTCGGAAGCGCTCTGCGGACCGGGGACGCTCAGCACCGGAGGTGCCGCCGCGGCGGGCGGAACGAAGAGAGCCGCGCCCGCGAAGAGAAGCGCGGTCAGTACCATGAGGTGGATCGTGGACATGCGGCCCATATGGACCCCCAGGTTCGGATGACTGCATATGCTGCTTGCCCCATCCCTGGGGACTGGTGTCGCACCCTTAGGGATGTGCAACTGTCGGGCCACCGGCCAGAAAGTAGTCGCAGCCGTCTTGGGGACGCCGAGTTAGGGGGGTATTCGCGGGTTGGTCCGGCGGCCGCGAGGTTGCGTTCTGCGGCGGGAACGGACCCGATGCCGCATGTACGATGGCTGGATCCAGCCTCGAACCGCCATTCGCATGGAACCGGAGGGGCGCGGCGGCCATAATAGAGGAGTCAGGATGGAACACCTTTCGAAGCGTCACCCCCCAAGGAGGATTTCGTGGCGAAGTCCCAGCCCCGGCGCGTACGCGCGAAGCAGGGCGAATCCCTTCGAGATTGGATCAAGACTTTGGTTCTGGTCCTGGCCGTGGTCATCACGTTCCGGGGCGTCGTGGCGCAGGCCTACCAGATTCCGACCGGCTCGATGGAGCGGACGCTCCTGATCGGCGATTACCTCTATATCAACAAGATGCTGTACGGATCCGAGATCGACATCGGATTCCACGGGCATCGGTTCTTCTATCATCGCTTCCCCGCGTTCCGCCAGCCGCGCCCCGGCGACGTCATCGTCTTTCGCTACCCGCCGAATCCGCAGCAGGATTTCATCAAGCGCTGCGTCGCGGTGGGAGGCCAGACGGTCGAGGTGCGCGACAAGGTGCTCTTCGTGGATGGAAAACCGAAAAACGAGCCCTACGCGGTGCACGACGACTCGCGCGTGTTCCCGCGCGAGATCAGCGCCCGCGACAACTTCGGCCCCTTCCTCGTGCCGAAGGGCGACCTCTTCATGATGGGCGACAACCGCGACAACAGCCTGGACAGCCGCTTCTGGGGTCCCCTTCCCGAGGGGATGGTCAAGGGGAAGGCGATGTTCACCTACTTCTCGTGGGATCCGCGCGCGCACATGGTGCGCTTCGGCCGGATGTTCCGCGCCATCGTCTAGGGCCCGGACGGCACTCATAGGGCCGCCGGCCCGGCTCGCACGCTTTACCCCATCCATGCCACAGTTCTGTCACACGTCCGGGCGTCTATAGGGATAGACACGGGCATGGGGCTCGCGTCGGGGATGCGCGGGGCGAACGGCCCCCACACCCAGGTGACCCCCAGGGGCCAGGCCCCGAGAGGACTCGAACCATGAAACGGACCAATCTACTCAGCCTCGCGCTAGCGGCGGCGCTTCTTGGGGCGATGTCTCCGGCGGCCGCGAACGCGCAGGACCCGAACGCGGGGCGCTTCCGAGGGCAGCCCGGCGACAAATGGTGGGATCCGCAGGCTCAGTCGCGGTCGCAAGAACAGCGCGGGTGGCACCGCGGGTGGCGCTCCGGCTACGCCGACTTCCAGGGCCGTTGGGTGGCCCAAGGTCGTAACGACTCGAGGTTCGGCGACGGGAACGGCAACGGGGCGTGGGGCGGCAGCGACGGGTGGAACGGGAACGGGCCGTCCGGTGGCGGCGACCGAGCGTACGGGAACGGCAACGGGGCGTGGGGCGGCGGCGATGGGAACGGGGCCTACGGGAACGACAACGGTGCCTACGGTCGCGGCGACGGGAACGGACAGTACGGTCGTGGCGACGGGAACGGACAGTACGGTCGCGGCGACGAGAACGGTGCGTTTGGCAACGGGGCCGGTCGGGGGTTTGGCGGCGGGTACCGGCGCGGAGCGACGCTCCCCGACTTCCTGCTCATCGATCAGCAGCGGCGGATGGTTCGGATCGCGGACCGCGGGAATCATATGGTGCAGGAGATCGCGCTCGATCGCGGTTTCCGTGACCGCGAAGGCGCAGCGTTTCTATCGGGTCAGCTCAACGGAAATCGCTTGGTCGCCCGCGGCCTTGACGCCCGCGGCCGTCCGATGACGCAGATCATGTTCCTCCGCGACCGGGGCCGGACATTGGTGGTCCGCACCGAAGTGGAGCGGGGCCGTTCGGGACAGACGTTCCAGACCGAGAAGGTGTACCAGCGGGCATAGATTCTGGGCGGGGTTGTTGACCGCCGCCGCGAGAAGACCGACGCCGCCCTTCGGGGCGGCGTTCGTCGTTTCGGGGTTGGGGCTCGCTAATCGAATCGGGCCACGATTCCCCAGCGGTCCGATCGAATTGTGTATCCGATCGCCCCGCCCAGGATGAGACCCGACGCGCCGCCGATCACGACGTACGTCTGCCGAAGCCCGTTGAGCTGGATCGTCCCGAGGCCCGGGATCGGGACCTTGGGATCCTCGCTCGATGCGGCGATCGCTGCCCCGATGAGAAGCCCGAGCAGGCATCCGACTCCGGCCCCTGTCCGCCAGTGCCGCTTGGTGCCCACCTTCTCCTCCAGCGTTCCGATCTGACTCAGCCGGACCGCTATGGGATCCAGCTCTCGGGACAGCCGCATCCGGAGCACCGAATCCGCCTCGACGGAAGCGAACCAGCCAGTCCAGTGAACGCGATACGGCTCCGGCGACGTCACCCGGATGCGGTCGCCCGGCGCCCAGGAGTCGGTGGTGTTGAGGAGGATGGTCCGGTTGGTGGGATCGTTCTCGGCAGCATAGGTGATCCTTGGCACCGCCGCGGCGACGCAAACCAGAACCACACACCGAGCTACGAGATCAATCGCGGATCGGTCCATGGCTTCCCCCAGTGGCGCGTCTCCGTGCATCCATTCGGAAAACGCGGCCAAAAGTGAAAGCGAACAGACAGGCAGGGCGGGGGCGGGCCGTCTCGCCGGCTGCTGTTATACTTGAGTCAACCCCCGTTGGACCATGCCGAGGTGATCGCGGATGGAGCGTAGTTCACGGCTGTTGAAACCGGTCCTCGTCCTCCTTGCCCTCGCGCACCCCCTCGCCCCGGTTTCGGTCTCGACCGCGCGATCCCGGGCCGATCCGGAGCCATGCAACGGCCCCAGAGCCGAGGTGAGAGGCGTCATCACCGGACCCAATGGTTCACCGATGAACGGCGCGCTCATCAAGTACAACGGTGTCCATTGGGATGCTGACTGTAGACAAGGCGTGTCCCAGTCCTCCGAGACCCGATCGGACTCGAGTGGCACCTACCGCATCGAAGTGCCGGTCGGAAAAGGGCGGGCGCTCTCCGTTGAGCGTACGGATGCGGCCGGCTTTCCTATGGAGATCATTCCTCTCGCCGAGGTCGTCCCGGAAGGCATTCGGGCCGACCATCAATTCAAGCTGTTTCGTATACATGGCAGGGTGGTTGATGCGAGCGGGATCCCGATTCGGGACGGTGTTGTGACGTACTTCCTCAAACCTAGCTCACCCATGTGCGGCACAGGGCTTCCGGAGGGGCAGATCCGGGAAGGCCGCTTCGAGGCGGTCGTGTACGCCTCCGGCACGTACGTCTTCTGGGTCCGTCCTGGGATGGGGGGCTTAGGTGTGCCGAGTCATCCCGGGACAATCGCGATCTCCTCGGACACCACGGTCGCCATCGCAGCGGACGCGTATCGTGTTGAGGGAGTGGTCGTGGGTGACGATGGTAAGCCACTTGACGGGGTGGACGTGGTAGCGCAGGGGCAGGTGGTGGGGTACGACAGATCCGACGGAGATGGCCGCTACTCGCTGATCCTGCCAGAGGGTCGTTACCGGCTCGCCACCATCTACCCGGTGCGACAGGTTCAGCCCTGCGAGCCCGAGTCCCTCACGGTCTCGGGACCAGCGTGCGTCAGAATCAAAATGAAAGGGACTTCTGTCTCCCCAAACGACAATTCCAAGCGAATCCGCCGTTAGTCGATGGTGCCGGAGGGGGGAATCAAGTGACGAGGCCGAAGCTGAACAACGCAGGATTATGGCTGGCCGTGAACGCTCTTGCGGTCATGCTTCATGGTGGGTGCTCTCAGCAGCCACCCTCGAGTGGCACTGTCGCCTCTGAGGGCTCCCTTCGAATGAAGGCCCAATGCGCCGCGGCCGGTAAGAAGGCCCGCCAAGAGTGGGTCACTCAGTACAGCCGGGAGACGTTCTCTGACAACCCCGAGTACGGGTACAGCGCAACGCTCAACACATGTCTGTACGCCGACGAATACTCCGATGTGAACCCCGGAGAGCGCGCTCCGCTCCTCCATGACACCAAGTCGCGACGAGATCGGTTCGTCCTCGACGTCTACTCAGGCAAGGTCCTCGTCGAGTACACGGAGCACGACGTAGCGTCGATCACGACCGCCCCCGACCCGATCATGTGCAGGACCGAGCAGGAGTTTGAAGCCCGCAAGGCCAAGCTGTTCGGATCGCGGCCCCACTGATGCCACAGCCCGGTAGCGCATCCCGAGACGGCCTGCTTGTGGCAGGCGGAGGCTGTTTTGTCGTAGGGCTCCGAGAGCGAAATCCGCTGGCCGCTGGGTCGCCCGGGCGGTGGCTGCCATGGGGTAACGCTACAATCCCGCTACAATCGCGAGCCGCCGCGCGACGCACCCCTCGGTAAGTCATGGTGCCGGAGGGGGAATCGAACCCCCACCCTCTTGCGAGGACCGGATTTTGAGTTTGATTCCTTCGCTTTCAGGGCCTCGGCGCAATTGGCCGCGTGCGGGCGCGCGTGGGTCGCAAAGGGCCCATCGCACAGGGCTTGGCGGATCGTTGGCGAAGGGCAACGGGCGGGGGGTGCGCCCTCTTGGGCCCATCGGAGTCCCCAAGTTCGGGCCCCATTTCGCAGCCAACGGCTCCCCGTGCCGCAGCGTGGCGCGCACAATCGAGCGCTCGCCGAAGTATCGGAACCCTCGGGAGAGCGAGCTTCACGCATTCTCCTCTTCTCGCCAGAAGCTCCGACGCGGCGTATACTTCTAGGCAGAAGAACCGAACGGCTCTCTTGATCTCTGGCTTCCCTCTCCGTCGCGGCCAGAGGCATTGGGCTGCCGCCCGGGCGCTACCTGAGTCCCTTGAGCCGGCCCGGAGGAAGAACCGGATCATGAAGCTCTTGAACTGCGCGCTGGTCGTGCTTGCCCTCTCCGGCACAGGCTGCGGGTCCCAGTCGTCCCTGTCACCTGAGGTGCTCCAGGTTTCCGGGACCGTCCGCTACCCGGACGGCACTGCGGTGTCGGGCGCGAATGTCTCGGCAAGCATCGGCGACAACACTCTCTCCAGCACTCTATGCGACGCCGCAGGCCGTTTCGTAATCGTCGTGCCCGCAAATGGAGCCAGCGTCACCCTCAAGGCATGGCCGCCCCCCCCGCCTGGAGATGTCAGAGCTGGGACCACTTCAGGAATCGTGCGCGTCGGAGGGAGCCCCGGCCGGATAGGGATCGACATCGTGCTCGATCTCTACGTGGCCGTTCGCCGGGGAATTCCGACGGAGTTTCCTGGGGATTGCGTCCGGGTTTCTTAAGGCCACGAACGAGCCTCGCGTCGCGCACTGCTACGTTCCAGCCACGTTCCCGCTCTCGCGCGGTTCGGCTTGGGACCCGCCAAGCGGCGGGCGGCTCCTTCAAAGCCGCCCAGCCGGGGCGTCCCCGCCGTGAGGAAAGCGCGAAACGGTGCTTCCTTTAAGGGGCCGCGGCATCGCGGCTTCCTCGCCCTGCAACGACTTACGGTCGCTAATGAAAGCGCGCCCGCGCTTTCCTCATCCCCGCCCGCGCCTTCCCGCGCTTTGGCGCGCTTCCACGGAACCTCAATCGGTTGCGGCGAGGCTGTCGCGCGTTCCCGCGCTTTCGTCAGCCGGAGCGGCGTTAGCGGCTGCTCGATACAGATCTCCATGATCAGGACGGCGAGGCCGGACACGATGGACACGAGATAACCCAGCGTTGCGCAAATCGCCCTCGCAATCGCCTTCATGAAATTGGGTCCGCCGGTCTTCCCGCTCTTTTCTTCTGCTCGGCCTCGGCGACGAGTTTCAGGTACGCGGCGTACCCGCGCCGGACGCGTTCTTCGGGATCGGGCCACGAGACGAGCGTACCCTCACCAAACTCGGGATCAGCCACGATACGGAGGGCCCCTTTGGCCGTGTCCACGTCGAGAGAAAGCCCGACTAAGCACACGTTCGTGATGGTCACGTCCTTCACTGCTGCACCGTTGACCTGAATTCGATCTCCCCGTGCGCTGAAGCTCTGCCCCTTGCGCCACAGGAGTGTTTCGATGTGTACCGGAGATCGTCGTGCGTCCAGGAATAGGTTTACCTTGCGGGGGCGGTTTCGCACGCGGACCCAGCGATGCCCGTACTCGAAGTCCCAAGGACCTGGCTCGTCGCCCGTTTTCCATTCGTTCCGGCTGATGGTAGCGAGCAAGCGGTCGGCGCGATCATACAGATCGAGAGATACGAGCAAACCGCCGTCCTCTCCCCGCTCCAAGAGAAGCAGGGGCGCACCATCGACCGCTAGTTTCGTGCCGGTTCCTACGAATTGATTTGTTCCTAGTTGCACGGCTAGATACGGCTCATCAACGAAGAGCGGTCCCGTTGCGTAGCCTCTCTGCCGATTGAACGGAGAGGCCTTGTTCTCGCGCTGCGCTTCGGACGTCAAGGCGCCAACCGTCGCCTGGTGATGATGGTTCGGACAGAGGACCATCATGTTGTCGGGGTCGTGGGCGTGGATTTCCGAATAGGGGATGATGTGATGGTATTCGTAGAATGGATACCCGCACTTGCAGCAGCCGAAGCTGGCCTCTTGCCGCAGCAGGCGCTTGATCGGCTCTGGCGGTTCTCGGGACGTTTCCACGATCCCTCGCCTGTCTCCTCGTCACGTGGGCGTGTAGAGCGGATGGGTCCTGCGAGAATTGGTTCGCGGAGCCTCAGGACTGTACGCATTCGGGAGATTACCCGAAGCGCCTCCCCCTTAGGGGACAATTCCCAGCGCGCTAGCCTTGTTTTTCCTTTGTACGGGGCTTCGTCGGAGCGAAGCTTAATTGTGCGGTGGATGACGGCGACGGGGAGGCCCTTCAGCGATGACGTATTCGAGCCACCAATTAGCAGCGGAAGTCTCGCGGCGCCCTGGCCATCCAATCTCGCACGACACGATCGGGCGCTGGTCAGTCGAGGGTTTGCTTCCCCTACGCGCGCGCGGTCACGGCCGCCCCGCCGTGTACACGGAAGCGGACGTGGAGCGCGCTGTCGCGCTCGCGCGTCTGCGGCAAGGCGGCCGGCACTTCAACAGATTCGCGGCACGATCATGCAGGCACTAAGCAGCGTGCGCGACGAGGAGATAACGGTCATGAATGACCACAATGATTCGTGGTTCATCACCGCGCCCGGCGAGACGAGACGCAGAGTGTCGCGTGCGGACGCAATCGCGTGGCTTAGCACTTATCCGGCGGGCACGAATGTCAAAGTTGCGAACGATCCGGACGGACCACGACGCATCATCAATCCCACGTCGCCGCGCCTGACCGCTCATCACGCGGTCGCATGCGATGATCACGTCGAGCGCGGCGCGGTACTGCCACTCACTGCAGGTTCCAAACGGCGGGAGCTGCCCCTCGCGCTCCAGCTGCCGAAGGCGGCTCTCGTCCTGCTTCGTCGCCTGCGCGACACTCAATCGACTCACGGCCTACCCCCGGGAAAAACAAAAGGGGTCCCGCAAGGCTCGGGACCCCTACTGAATTTTTCGTTGCTCGCTACGCTCAACCCACCGCCCACGACCCCGCGCTGCCTATCGTACCCGAACGGCTCGCCACTCTTCCGCTCGGGGGTGTTCGCTGCTTTCATGTGCAAGTTATGCGAACTCCCCCGGCGACGTCAAACAGAAAATCCGAGTCTATTGGTCCCCCACCCCCCACCCGCCACGAACCCCAGGTCGAAACCATCCCGCAGCGCTGCGGATGACGCTCAGGGCCGGCGCAGGTAGATCGCCGGATCCGGGGCCAAGGCCTCGATCCCCGGGCGGAGCTCTTCGGCGACCTCGCGCGCGGCGCCCAGCGGGGCGACGACGCCCGGCGGGAAGGCGGTGGCCGGGGCGAATGTTTGCGCTGCGGCCGACCCGATCCGGTAGATGTCCACGTAGAGTGCGAACTCCCGGGCCGACGCGATCATCTTCCCCGCGTCCACCGCCTTCTGGCTGCGCCTACCCAGGTCCTTCAGTGCCGCCTCGACCGACCGCGCCATGCTCGACCGGATCGTGGCGATACGTTCGCTCGCGTCCGGCGGCAGCGCGTGCCGCGCAAGGAGCCCGAAGGCCCCCTTCCGCTCGCGCGCCGGGATCCCGGTGCCGCCGGTCGCGGCCCTCGTGGAGCTTCAGGCAGAGGCGCGCCTTCCCGAGTTCCTCCAGCGCGACGCACGCGAGCGCGCCCGCCCTGGCAGGCCTGCCCGCGGCCTCGAGCAGCTCGGCGTCCCCGATCAGGTCGGCCGCGTTGTCGAAGCAGGCCCGAGCCGCCGCTGCCAGCTCCGGCCCAGTCAGCGCACGGTCCCGGACCCGCTCCACCCGAATCCCGGGCTCCACCTTCCCGCCGCTCACGGCCGCACCTTCACGATCGCGCCCGCCAGCCAACCGGAAACAGCATCACGATCCCGACGAGCGCCGCGACGGAGCGCAGCCTTGACTGGCTCGGCTGCCCGCGCCGCGATGTGCTTGACCTTGGCGATGGTGTCATGAGAGACGCCGGCGGAGCGGGCGAGTTCTTGGCGGGTCTCGCCACCTTCCGCAGAATTCTGCGTAGGGTCAGTCTTCACACCGGCCAGGAGTGCGGGGGTAGACCCCGCGGCCAGTATTTTCCCAGGGAGGACTGGCCGGGGGCACGGACGGAGGATCCCAGAGGGGCCGGTAGCCGGCCGGAGTTGTGGCCGAAGGATGGGCCACGGGTGCCGTGAGCCACGGCGGGAAGGCGCACATGCCGGCGACCGCGGCGAGCCCCAGGATGGCCGCGAGGCGTCGAGCGGGGGTCATTGCGGGACGGTAGACCAGACGGAGATGTCCGTCAAACGGCTGACGCTGACGGCGGGCCGACGCGGGGCGTGGGCTTCAAATCAATCGGCCCCGGTCACGTTGCCGCGCCGGGGCCGATTGATTTCAGCTCACGCGCCTCGGATTGTACTCGTCAATCTTGACCCAATGGTCGCCCCGGTGCTGCTCGACCAACGCTAGGTTCCCCTCGCGCCAGTACCAGATCCGAGTGTCGGGGCCGTAGGTGTGTTGCTCCGGTTGCTTCTGGGATAAATTCGGAACCAATGGAAGCGCCATCATCATCTCGTCCGTGAGTCGTGGCACCTCGACCTGAACGATCCAAAATACAAGCTCGGTGCCCGTCCCAGTGGCGGTCTCCACGATGGTCTGCTCGTACTCAAGGCGGTGGCCTCTTCCTGTGACGGCATTCAACAGAGCGGTGAATCTCGTCTCGCCCGCCTCCGTCTCGTCCAGTTCGGGTGCGCCATCCGGCCTCCAATCGTAGAAGGCCTGGAGTAACCGGAAAATGGCCCCTGGCGGATTCTCCGAGTCGAACCTACCTCGGTTCTCAAGCCTGAGCTCGGTGAGTCCTTCCGGCCGCGGGGGAAGATCGGAAAAAGACCAAACGATTATGCGGTTCGCGGGTCGCGTTGCCATGAACGTCCTTTCTGAAAGGGCTTCGGGGGTGGCAACGGAGGAACGTACCGCCCCCGATGGAACTGCGTCAAGCCACCGACCGATGGGCGGGTCGATCAGGGAAGGCTTGGGGGTTTGTCGGTTCTGTCGGTTTTGTCGTAGGGGTCGCGGTTTGAAAACAACCGCTACATGTCACGCTACCCCACGTATCAACGGGGTAACGCTACATTCCCGCTACAATCGCGACCAAGCTGCTCGACGTGCTACCTGTAAGTTGGTGTGCCGGAGGGGGGAATCGAACCCCCACCCTCTTGCGAGGACCGGATTTTGAGTCCGGCGCGTCTGCCAATTTCACCACTCCGGCATTCAAGGCTGCGTAACTGCTTGATTTTCGGACATTAAACCGTGACGCGGGGTCCGTCAATCCGGGCTCCCCCAAAAACCGAAGATTCGAATTGACAACTGACCAACGTTTTAGCTATAATCCTTCAAGTTGTTCGTAGCACCGGTCCCCCCTGGAACTTTTCAGGGCTCGCTGAGTCTAAAGTGACGAACGCGGGTTGTGAAGTTCCCTGGGATTCACGTTTCCTGAGCGGTTTGACCGGCGTTCGCCGGTGGGTTGCCCAAGACCTTAACAAGTCGTTTAGGCACGGTTTTGTCGGGGAACTTCCAATAAAACGAGTGGCGGGTCTAGCCGGCCCGCCACTCTTCTTTTGTGGGCCACCCGCCCTCACCGTCACGGCCACCCAGTGCGACCAAGGTCACCCCGGAAGCCCCTTCACCACCACGATCGTCACGTCGTCCTCCTGGTCGCCGGCCTGGTAGGCCTGGACCGCCTCCCAGATCCCCCGGAGCACCTTCGCGGCCGACTCCTCCTTCCGCTGCACGATCTCCCGGCGGAGCCGCTCCTCGCCGAACAGCTCCCCGTCAGGACTCATCGCCTCGGTCACCCCGTCCGTGTACATCACCAGGACGTCCCCCACTCGGATCTCGACGACCCGCTCCTTGAAGGTGGCCGTCTCGAACGTGCCCAGGAGCGGCCCGGTGCTCTCCAACGTGTCGAACTGCCCAGTGGCGGCGCGGTACAGCATCGCCGGATTGTGCCCAGCGTTCACGTAGGTCAGCCGGCGCGCGGCGGTGTCCAGCACCCCGAAGAGCGCGGTCACGAAGCGGTCCGGCTCGATGCTCTCCCAGAGAAGCCGGTTCACCTTGGTCATGGAAGTGCGCATGGCGTAGTTGTTCCGGATCTCGGCGATCAGAGAGGCCCGGAAGGCGGCCATGATGAGCGCGGCCGCGATCCCCTTCCCCGACACGTCGCCGATCACGATGCCCAGCTGCCCCTCGGCGATCCGGATGAAGTCGTAGTAGTCGCCGCCGACCCGCTCGGAGGAGTAGTTGGCGCCCGCGATGTCGAAGTTCCGGACCTCGGGATTCCGCGACGGGAGAAAAGATCGCTGGATCCGCTGGCCGATCATCACCTCCTCGTCCAGGCGGCGCTTCTCCAGCACCTCCTCGTGGAGGCGCGTCCGCTCGATGGCCACCGCCGCCTGCCCGGCGAAGGCCATCAACAATTCGAGATCCTCGACCTCGTAGGCGTCGGGCTCGTCGGATTCCAGATTGAACGCCCCGATCACCTCGCTTCCGATGCGAATGGGCGCCACCATCTCGCTCCGCGTGGCCTCGCGCGCGTTCACGTACCGCGGGTCGGTCCGCACGTCGGCGACGATCACGCCCTGGCCGGTCTTCGCCACCCACCCGATCAGGCCGCTCCCCACCTTCAGCCGGACCGCCTCGCTTCGGGAGGGGTCGTAGCCGCGAATGGTCTGGCGCGTGATCCACTGCGTCCTCTTGTCGACCAGGTAGATCCCCGCCGCGTCGTACCGGACGACCTGGAAGACGAGATCCAGGATCTGCTCCAGGAGCCGCTCCGTCTCGAGGCTGGCCGAGATACGCGTCCCCAGCTCGAGCAGGAGCTGGTTCTGGACCTTGTCCCGCATCGCGCTGGCGTAGACCCGCGCGTTCCCCACCGCGATGGAGAGCTGCGTGCCCAGCTCGCTCAGGAACGCGATCTCCTCGGGCGCGGGCGGCTCCGGGTCGCCCTGGGCCAGCACCACCACCCCGAGCGGCTCGTTCCCCTGCTTGAGCGGAACCGTGAGGACGCCGTGGATCTGGCTCCGTGGCCGCCCGCCCCACTCGACCGGCGCGTACAGCGCCTCGGGTAGCTCGGCGTAAAAGCGCGGCGCCCCCTCGGCGCTGGCCTGCCCGGCCAATCCCTGCCCCGGCGTGAGCCGGGGTCGCCGGCCAACCATCGGCGTGTTGCAGAGAGTCCAGGGGTAGAGGAGCTCGGTGCGGGGGTCGAGCACCCACAGGGAGAACTCGGTGAACGGCGCCCCACCCTCGCCGTCGCCCTCTCCGGTGCTCCGGCCCGCGCTCTGCCCCGCGCTCAAGAAGAGGTCGCGGGCGCGGCGCGCCAGTGCGTCCCGCTTCAACAGCGCCAGCTCGCGCGAGGAGCGCACCAGAAAGCGCAGGCGCTCCACCTCGGTGATGAGCCCCGCGGCCCTCGGGAGGGTCTCTTCGCTCATCGGGACGGGGGGGAGCGGCGGCCCCGGGGGGATGGCGGCGCGGACAGCTCGGCGAGATACGCGCGCAGCTCGCGCGGGCCCAGGCGATCGGCATTCCAGAGCGCCTGGAAGACGCGCTCGCCCCGGGTGCGGAAGCGCGGGGCGCCGCCCAGCGTGCGCGCGTAGACGCGGCGGCGCTCTCCCCGCGTCATGGCCGGGAGGCCGCGGCGGTTCAGGCGCCCGTCGATCCAGACGTTCCACAGCTCGTTCAGCGCCTCGCGCTCCGAGGCGGGCGCGCCGGTCAGGTCCACGCCCGATTGGTGGTCGTCCCGCAGGTGGCAGAGCTCGTGGAGGCAGGCCTCCTCGAAGCTACGCGCGGAGAATTGCCGCGGAAGGAGTGGCGGAGGGCCGGGGCCCTTCCCCCACGTGCGCGACCAGGCGCGCCGGCGCTTCCGGGTCACGAAGTTTCCCACGGCGAACGAGAGCCGCGCCGCGCGGTGGTCGTGCGTGTTCCACTCGATGTAGGCGTGATCGTCCCGGTTCGTGGGATCCACGTGCACGTGAAGATCGCGGACCACCTGCTCCAGCCCCAGCTCCCGGAGCGACGCGCGGAGGACCGCCTCGGCGGGCACCCGAAGCGGGAAATCGCGCGGGTGCCATCGGACGCGTAGCGTATCGGGATGGTGGCCGCCGGACGATCGGCGGAGCGGTCGCATCAGCGGCCCACCGTGCGAAGGACCAGAAAGTGAATCACCGCGAGCCCGAGTATGACGATCGCCGGACCGAGCCCGAAGAGTCCGGCGTGGGCCTTGGCCGGCGTGTGCGTGCCCAGGACCGGCCCCGGCATCGGCGGCATCCGAGGATCCCCCAGGCCTCCGGGTTGGACGTAGCGAAGCGTCTCGGGCTCCGCCGGGTTAGCGGGCAAGGACACCCGGGTGGAGTCGTGCCGGGCGGCTGTTGCCCCGGTGGTGTCGGGCGCGGCTTCCTTCGGGGACGTGGACGGCGGCGTGGGCTCGAGGAGATTCGGGGGGATCGGCACCTCGTCCTCGTCCCCCTCGCTACCCGCGGTATCGGCCTGGGCAAGCTGGAACGACGCCCCGAGCGGAGCCGGCGGGCCCGCCGCAAGGCAAAGCCGCGGCGTCGCGGCGAAGACGCAGACTGCGATCAGGGCGATCAGAGCGATCAGGATAGGGGCCGGGATCGTCCATGATCCAAACGAAATGCTGTGATCCTTCATCGCGCCAGCATAGTCCATTCCCCGCGGCCTTTCCAGGTACGGGGGCGCGGATCGTCAGCGGGTGAGCAGGGCCTCGAAGCGGTCTGTATCGATGAGGACGCCGTCGCGGAAGCGAAGCGGCGGATCGAGGAGGCGGTACGACCACCACTCCTCGGTGTGCCCCACGGGGGTGTAGATCACGCGGTTGACGGGGTAGCCCAAGGCGTCGAAGACATCGCGCATATCGGGCGGGAGATGGTCGCGCCAGTACGTCATCCGGAGGGAGTGGAGGAGGAGCTTCTCCTGGTGCCGCACGTTCGCCGACTGCCACTCGAGCGACCGGAGGAAGTAGACGGTATCGGCGTCCATGAAGAGGATGCTGGTCGGACCCACGAACTGCGTGGGCATGTCCTCGGCGCGCGCGGGGGCGGGAGAGGCAGCGGCGCCCAGGAAAAAGGCGGCGGCCAGGACGGTCAGGACAGCCAGGGCGTGGGCGGGAAGCCGGGTCACGCGTCGATTATAAACCGGAACAGCAGAAAGTTCTAGCTTCGGTAGAGGATTCGCCCGCAATTCTCGCAATTTTCGATATCTAGGGGGGCGCCGTTTCGCGCTCGGAGGGCCGACGTCGGCAGGCTCATGCGGCATCCCGCACAGGTCATCCCCTCCACCGGGACCACCACGCGGGCGAAGCGGCGACTCATCCGCTCGTACACCTGGAGCAGCTTGCCGTCGATCTGGGCCGCCAGGCGGCGGCGCGTCCGCTCCAGCGTCTCGACGTTCTCCAGCGGCTGGAACCCCAGGCGCTCCTCCTGGGAGGACATCTCGGGATCTTTCACCTCGCGAAGGAGGACATCGATGTCCTGGAGCTCGACCAGGGCCTCAAGCGAATCAGTCACGTCCGGCCTCCACCAAGATCTCCCTCACGGCGGCGAAACTGGCCGCGTCCAGGAGCTTCTGACGCGTGCGGGCCAGTCGCGTCGAACGGACGATCTCGGCGACCAGCTTCAAATAGATCGGGTCGCGCTCCAGCGGAGGCGCCACGATCAGGAACAGGAGGTGGGTTGGCCCGCCGTCCAGGGAATCGAATTCGACCCCCTTCGCCGATCGGGCAATGAGAAGCGCCCGCTCCGCGATCAAGGTCGAGCGCGCGTGGGGGACGGCGATCCCCTTCCCGATCCCGGTGCTGCCTAAGGCCTCGCGCCGCTTGAGCGCGTCGAGGACGGCGTCATGCCTGCGCGCGACGCGCGCGGCGTGAAGGGCAGCGGCCAGCTCCTCCAGGACCGAGGATTTCTTTCGTGAGCGCAGCTCGGAAATGAATAGATCGGGACGAAGGTGCGACTCGACTGCGGAGACCGGAACGACGGTGGCGGTTACGGAAGCCATACTGCTCTTTTCATTCACTCCTCCGGGGTGTGAGTTCGGATGGCCCCGTGTCGCTACAATACAGGACGCAATCCCCGCATGGCAAGATCGTAGTTGCCCCGAGGTGAAACCCGCAAACCGTGCAAATAGCCATCAACTACTGCTTTAGCACTACCGCATAACTCGATACTGAATCGCGGCTAAGCGCATCGAAGGCCGCACGGCCCAAACCGGACACCCGGCACGCCGATTGCCTCATGACCGGAGGGACCCAGGAGGCCAAATGTCTTCTCAAAAAGAGCGACGTCAAAAACAGCTCGCCGTGGTGGGCGCAATCGGCCACGAGCACTTCATGACGGGTGTCCGGATGCTCTATGCATGCCGCTACCAGGACGCCCTCGCTCATTTCCAGGAAGCAGCGATCCTCGAGCCGCACTCGCGGGGCTACCTGAGCTACCTGGGGCTGGCCACGGCCCATGCCCATCGCAAGTATTCCGACGCCGAGCAGCTGTGCCGCCGCGCCATCGAAGCGGAGTACCACCGCCCCGAGCACTACTTCAACCTTGCCGAGGTCTTCACGCTGGCGGGCCGGAAATCGGAAGCCATCAAGTCCTACAACCAATCCCTGTCGTGGAATCCAAGCTACGAACCGGCCCTGGACGCCCTGCGGAAGCTGGGCATGAGACGGCCGCCGGTGCTGCCTTCGCTGCCGAGGAGCCACCCGATCAACGTTCTCCTGGGCAAGACCTTCCGCAAGAAGGCGCGTCCCGTCCAGCTCGCCCGCTAGGCGAGCCGGGGCGACGAGGGCTGCCCCTCCCCTCAATAGTTCGTCTTCCAATCGATCAAACCGCGGGCGCGAGCCGTTCGCTCACACCAGGTGAACCACGCCGTCGCCGCCGCGCCGAGGAACACCGTGGACAGGGCGAGAACGCCGACAAGTGCCCCATCGCCCATCGAGCGGAGCGGAGCCGCGTAAGCGTGTCCCGTCAACAGCCGCCGGATCAGCTCGAGCCAGTACGTGAACGGGAGCGCCAGCGACACGCCGCGCGCCCAGGCCGGCAGCACCTCGATCGGGAACACCGCCCCGCAGAGCAGGTAGAAAGCCCCCGTCAGCCCCTCGTTCAGATTCATGCTGTGGCGGGCCATCACCAGCGCCGCGCCCGCGAGCGCGAATCCCAGGAAGACGATCCCCAGGAGCCCCAGAAGGACCACCCCGATCAGCCGGATCAGGATCTCGGGCGAGCCCAGGATCGAGAGCCCTAGAACGAATTTTCCGAACAGGAGCGCGACGCCGGCGCCCAGCGACGCCGTGGCGATCTTGGTCAGGGCGCGGCCGGTGAGGTACGGGATCATTCGAATGGGCGCGAGATAGACGTACTTCAGGGTCTCGAAGTCCTCCCGGTCCCGGAAGATCGCCCACGACAGCCCCACCAGGACCTCGCTCACGTACAGGAAGAACGTGTTCCCCAGGAAGAGGAAGAGGAACGTATCGCGCGTGGCGTGTCCGTGGGAGACGACCGCGACCATGAACCAGAGGATCAACGTGGTCGCGAGCGGCTTCGCGAACGAGTACGCGATGAAGAGGACGGGGTCGGCCCAGTTGGCCTCGACCTGCCAGCCCAGCCACGCCGCGGCGCGGGCCACGTCCCAGAAGCGCCTCATCCGCCGCGGAGAGTCAGGCGCCCTTCCCGCTTGCCCAACGTCTCCATCAGGAGGAGCGCCCTGTGGGCAAGGAACAGGAAGAGCGCGAAGAGGGCGATCTCGATCGGCGGGATCCAGGGGAGCGGAACGAATCCGTGCGCCGCCTTCCCGTAGAAGATCTGCCGGATGCCGTCCAGGCCCAGCGTGATCGGGAGGAGCGCCGCCAGGCCCGCCGCGAACGCGCCCAGAAAGCGCACCGGGAAATAGAAGCCGGAGATGAGGTACACCGGCTCCTGGAAGAGCGTGACCGTGTGCCACGCCGAGCGCCCCCAGAGGAGGAAGACGCTGCTGAGAATCATCCCGAGTGCGTAAACCGCGGCGAGCGTCAGCGCGAAGAGGCCGAGCGCGGGCAGCACGCGGTCGGCGGGAATCGGAACGTGGAAGAGGAGCGTCCCGCCGGCAAGGATCGCCACCGCGCGCGTCGTGGTCATGGCCATCCCCCCGAGTGCCATGCCGAGGAGGATGCTCATCCGGGAAACCGGGGTGATCAGGTAGAGCTGGAGCTGCCCCTGCTCTTTCTCCCAGAAGAACTGGCTGGCCATGCTCCAGAGCACGTTGTTCCAGTAGGCGGTCATCGCGCCGCCCAGGACGACGAAGGCCTCGTAGATACGCGGCGCGTGGAGGCCGCGGTAGACCAGGACGAACGCCGACATGGTGAGGAACGGGAAGACGGTCTCCCCCACCACCCACGAGGTCTCGCGCCACGACGCGACCACTCGAACGCGCGCCCGCGCGAGCACGGCGGCCAGGTTCACGCGCAGCGTGTCGAGGACGGCTTCGCGGGAGGTCACGACGCAGCACCGTCCGAGGCTGCCGAAACGTCGTCGTCCAACCCGCGTCCCACCCTGTGGATGAAGACGGTCTCCAGAGTCGGCTCCATCTTCGTCAGGTAGAGGACTGGATGTCCCGAGGACTTGAGCCGGCCCAGCACTTCTCCGATCACCTGGTCCTCGTCCACGACCACGCGCACCTCGATGGCGCCCGTGCCGGGCTGCGCGTGGTGCGAGACGGAGCGCACGCCCCGGATCGTGGCCAGGCCGTCCAGCCCCGTCGCGCCCGCGCCGATGGAGAGCTGGAAGACCGGCTCTTCAGGAACCGTGCGCTTCAAGGCGCGAGGCGTGTCAAGCGCCAGGATCCGCCCGCGGTCGATGATCGCCACGCGCCCGCACAGCTCGTCCGCCTCGACCATGTAGTGGGTGGTCAGGAGGACGGTCCGGTACGGCCGCTCGCGGACCCACCGCGCGATGAAGGCGCGGACCTGCCGGGACGCCTCCACGTCCAGGCCCAGGGTGGGCTCGTCGAGGAAGATGATCTCGGGATCGCTCATGAAGCCGCGCGCGAAGTTGAGCTTCTGCTTCGTGCCCGTGGAGAGGCTGGAGAGGCGCGTGTCCGCCTTGTCGACGAGGCCCGTGATCTCCATCAGCTCCCCCGCCCGGGCTCGCGCCACCGGACCGGGAACCCCGTAGAAGCGGGCGAAGAGGTGGAGCGTCTCGCGCACGGTCAGGATGCCGTAGCCCGACGTGTCGCCGCCGGAAACGAGGTTGATCCGATGCCGGACGTTCAGCGGGTCGTCCGCCACGTCGAAGCCTGCCACCTCCGCGCGGCCGGACGTCGGCAGGAGGAGCGTGGTCAGGATTTTGATCAGGGTGCTCTTCCCGGCTCCGTTCGGCCCGAGGAGGCCGAAGCACTCGCCCCGCTCCACGACGAGGTCGACGCTTTCCAGCGCGCGCACCACCGGCGCGCGCCGCGACCGGAACTCGCGCGAGAGGGCCGTGGTGCGGATGGCCGCGCCTTCGCGTGCGGCCGTCACTTGCCGAGAAGCCTGTCGAGAGCTTTCTGGATCGGGTTCGCGACCGAGTCCCGCTTCGCCGTGGAGTCGCGCGGGGCGGCGGAGTGCGTCGCGCGCGCGCTGTCCGGCGGCGGGGTCGCCGGGGGCGGTGTGGCCGCGGGCGGCGTTGCCGGCGGCTTCGGCGGGGTCTTCCGCGGCTTCTGGCCGAAGAGCTGTTCCAGGAGCCCGCCGCCGCGCGTGCCGCGACGTGCCGCCGTGCTGTCGGCGAGAGCCGACGCGCTGTCGCCCCTCTGTCCGCCCCCACCCCCGCCCAGAATCCTCGTCAGCCCTTCCTTGAGTATCTCCGTCGTCGCGGCCTGGATCAGCCGGCCCGGACGCACGCTCACCTTCGGCGCGAGCGCCGTGCCCGTGATCTTCACTTCGACCGGGATGCGCCCGTCGGCGTCCCGCGCGTACCGCGCAAGCTGTGCCAAGAGCCCTCCCCCGGCCGCTCGCGAGGGCGCCAGGCGAAGCAGGGCGTTCAAGTCGAGCGACTGGTCGAAGCCCAGAGCGCCCGCGAGGGAGAAGAGATCCTTGCCGAGATCTCCCGTGACCTTGTCCAGGAGGAGCTTCCCCTGATCGATCCGGGCCGCGTGCGTGATGGCCTGGAACGGGATGTCGGACGGCGCTTCGGCGCCCAGCGACTCTCGGATTTGCTTCAAGGCCGGCGTCTGCATCAGCGAGCCGCGCTCCAGCACCCCCGCGACCGTGCCCTTCATCGACGAGGCGGCCTGCGGTCCGGGAAATCCCGTACCCGTGAGATTGATCGCCTCGTTGAGCACCCCGGTCACCGGCAGGCGGACCGGCAATAGGCCGGCCACCATGTCTTCCACCGGGACCTGCTTCAAGTCCAGGTGGAGCGTGAACGAAGGCCGCGCGCCGATGCCGCTGATGTCGAGCGCCCCCTGCACGGAGCCGCCCCCGATGGTTCCGCGGATCGGGTCCGCCACCAGCTTCCCGTCGGCGAATCGCACGGGCGCCGTGACGTCCCGGGCCACCAGGCCCCGATTTCGAAGCTCGCCCACGTGCACGGTGGCGACGATGACGGGGAGGGGCGCCTGCGACTTCGCCCCGGGCCCCGAACCGGTCTCCAATCCTCCTCCCAAGTCCGACGAGCCGAGCGTCCACTCCTCGGCGACCAGCCGGTTCACCTGCACGTCGAAGGTGCCGCTCCGGATGGCGCCCATCTTCACCTGCCCGGTCATGTTCGCCGTGCTGGACCCGACCACGGCCTCCAGGGACTTGACGTTCGCGGTGGTGCGGTCTCCCGTGACGGAGAAGGTGAGCCGGCGGATCGGACGCGCGAGCCCCGGCATCGTGCCGCTCATCCCGGTTCCGGTCAGGGTGTACTCCAGCGACACGGCCGCCGGCGGATGCGAGACGAAGGAGCCCCGGCACTCGACGTCCCCCGTGTTCCACCGGGGACCGTTCACCGCAAGCCCGTTCAACCGCTCCGCCGGGGCGCGGCCGTAGAACGTGCCGCGAATCTCGCCTCCCGGCCGCGTCGCCCCCCGCGCCTCCACCGTGAACGTTACCCCGCCGCCGAATCCCTCCGCGCGGCCGACGAACGTCTGGTCGGCAAGGCTCGACCACGAGACGCTGGCCTGGTCGATCGCGAAGGTGTTCGACTCGGCGCTCACCGACAGGGGCTTCAGGGTCAGCCTTCCCTGGTGGGTCATGTCCCGCGGCGTGCCGCCAAACCGCACGTCCCAGGACACGCTGGCGCTGAACGAGGCGGGCGAGCCGGCCGTCAAGCTTCGCAGGCTCGGATCCGAGGAGCGGACCGTCTGCGGACCGCCCGCGGCGCGCAGGGCGATCTGTGCGGGCGCGGGAGCGGGAGGCAGCCGGATCTCTCCCGTGATCGAGCTGATCAGGGGGCCCAGCTCGGCGCGGCCCTCCGTCACCACCAGCCGCCGGCCTCCCTCCTTGGAATCGAGCGAGAGCTTTACCTTGAGAGGCGACGGCATGGCGAGGAGCGGACTGCGCGCTTCGGTTTTCCAGTACAGGCTGTCGGCGGTCGCGTCCACCCGGATCGCGCGGGGGCGGTCGAGCGTGCCGTCGAACTCGGCGCTTCCCGAAACGCGCTTCAAGTCGTACCCCGTCCCCAGCGGATCGCGGGTCCGGATCGAGACCCCGTCCAGCTCCACGCGCGGCAGGTAGATGTCCGGGTTGCGCGACGCCTTTGACTCCCCCGGCGTCGAGGGTGTCGGAGCCTGGTCGGTCAGCACGATTCCGCCGCCCCGGACCCGCGCGCCGTCCACCTCCACGCGCCGGAAGAGGAGCGGGAAGAGGCGAAAGCGCACGAACGCCTCGGGGAGGCGCGCCTGGATGCGCGCCGGCCCGGTCTCCGGCATGCGAAGTTCGAGGTTCTCCACGGTGACGCCGAGCGCCCATTGCTGGTACGAGGGGGCCAGCTTGGTCCAGCGGATCTGGGCGTTCGAGGTCCGGGCGACCATGCGCCGCGCTTCGGTCTGGATGAAGTCGCGCGGCATGAGCACCCACGCGGCCGCGAATACGACGCACACCAGCCCGATGACGATCCCGACCGCGGCCAGCGCCACGCGGATCGGCCTGGGCCACGCGGCCGGCCCGCTCCGGATCACCTCCGTCACGCGGATCTTCCCGGCCGGTTGTCGTAGAAGGCGCGCAAGGCGCCCGCGACGCGCCCGACCTCTCCCTCGGTGAGCCCGGGAAAGATGGGGAGCGAGAGCACCTCGGCGGCCGCCCGGTTCGATACGGGAAACGAATCCGCGCTCCAGCCCTGCTCGGCGAAGACCGGCTGCGCGGGAAGCGGAATCGGATAGTAGACGCGCGTCGCGATTCCCCGCTCGGCCAGCCAGGCCTGGAGCGCATCGCGGCGGGGCGCGCGGATGGTGAACTGGTGGTAGGTGTGCCGCGATCCCTCGGGCTCCTCCGGAAGCGTCACCGGGCTTCCCTGGAGCGCCGCGCGGTAGAGGGACGCCAGGGAGCGCCGCTCCTCGGTCCACGCCGGGAGATGGCGGAGCTTGGTGCGAAGGAACGCCGCCTGCAGCGCGTCCAGGCGCGCGTTGGTGCCCAGCGCGGTGTGGCGGTAATTCCCCGCGTCGCCGTGGACGCGGAGGAGCCGCGCGCGCGCTGCCAGATCGTCGCGCTCGGTCAGGATCGCGCCCGCATCGCCCAGAGCGCCCAGGTTCTTCGTGGGAAAGAAGCTGAGCGTGGCGCCCGCCGAGGACACGCCGATGGGGCGCCCCGCGTCGCTCGCGCCGATCGCCTGCGCGGCGTCCTCGAGGAGCGGAATCCCGCGGCGGCTCGCGATGGCCTGAAGGGGCGCGAGATCGCAGGCGAGTCCGTAGAGGTGCACGGCCAGGATCGCCCGCGTGCGCGGGGTGATCGCGGCTTCCGCCGCCTCGGGGGCCAACCCGAAGCGGCGGGGCTCGACGTCCGCGAAAATCGGCCGCGCGCCCGCCTGCACGACGGCGCTTGCCGTGGCGAAGTAGGTGAACGCGGGCACCACCACCTCGTCCCCGGGACTCACGCCCAGCGCCGCGAGCGCGATCGAGATGGCGGACGTGCCCGAGGAGACGCCGATCGCGTGCCGCACCCCCGAGGAAGCGGCCAGCTCGCGCTCGAACGCGTCATGCTCGGCTCCCAGAATGAACTGCCCCGAAGCGAGCACCCGCGCGAAGTCGCCCGCGAGCGCGGCCGCGAGGGGCGCGTGCGTGCGGGAGAGGTCGAGGAGCGGGATCGGCGGATCGGCCACGGGGCTCTTCACGGCCGCGGCGTCCGGAGCATCGCGAGGCGGCCCCGCCTCACGGAAGGGGCACTTCCGCCCGGGCGAGCACCACCGGATCGCGGCCCGTCAGATCCACGTGCGCCGCTTCCAGTCGCGCCCGGTACGCCGGGGCGATGGGAAGATAGGTGAGTGTGAGGGCCGCGCGCTTCGCGTGGGCGGGCACGTCGGCCCATTCCACCACCGTGGAATCGGCGGGGATCTCGTGCGAGTACCGCACCGTCACGCCCAGCCATTTCGGAACGGGGCCGTGGCCCGCGGAATCGGCGAATTCGGTCCCGTACGTGGCGACGGCGGCGTGCGACAGCTCTTTCCCGGCGGCGTCGTAGAAGACCGCCTCGAGGGAGATCGCGCGCAGCGAGTGGCCCCCGCCGGGCAGCGCATGGCCGCCGCGCGTGTTCCGCACGGTGACGCGGAGGCGGCCCCGCACGACTCCGCCAGCCACGGTCGCCACCGAATCCAGCCCGCCCGGGGTCCTGGGGCCGACGAACGTGTGGGCATAGACGGCGGGACGCTGCTTCTTCGAGAGGGCCGACGCCTTCCCCGGCGCGGGGGGCATGTGGCAATCCTGGCACTGGCGCCCGGCCGCCGCCGCGCGCGACGCGCGCCATGCGGGAAACGTCGCCTCGAATTCCACGCCCTGGTCGTCGTTGTCTCCCCAATGGCACGAGGCGCAGAACTCGCTCTTCGTGAACGTCTCGACGTAGGCGGCCTCGTGCGCGCTTCCAGGCTCGGCATCCGGGTAGGGGCCGCGCATGAGATTGGGCTTCGCGGAATCGAAGGTATACGAGGCGGGCAGGGGGGACGCCTCGACCTGGCTCACGTTGTGGCAGAAGTTGCAGGTGATCCCTTCCTGCGATACCGGGTTCGCCACCGACAGGTCGGCGCTCGCCGCCGCCAAGGGCGCGTGGCACGAGAGGCAGCGCAGCACGATCCGCTCCCCGCGCGCGGCGCGAGCGTCGGCGAGCCCGGCCTGGAAGACCGGATTCGTCCACGAGTGCGCCTTCGAGGACGCCTGCCAGGCCCGCTGGATCGGGCCGTGGCACGCCGCGCACATGGTGGCCGAGCGCGGCCCGGTGGCGTCCGCCCACGCGGAGCGAGCGGGCACCGCCGCGAGAGCGGCCGAAACCGCCGCGGCGAGGGCGGCGGCGCGCCACGCGCGAGCGTCAGCGGCGGCCATCAGCCGCCTCCGCCTCCGCCGCGACTCGCGTGAGCCGGGCGTCGTGGGCCGTCTTCAGATCCGCGAGCAGCGAGTCGCGCTTCGCGTACAGGCGCCTGAGGGGCCGCTGGGCGTGCTTCGAGAGCGCGTACGCGGTCAGGATCGGCAGCGCGACGGTGCTGTCGACGTACGCGACCACGGCGTCGGGGAGTTTCGCGGGATCGATCTTTCCCCAGGAGACGGCCTCGCCCGGCGTGGCCCCCGACAGCCCGCCGGTGTCGGCGCGGGCGTCGGTCAGCTGCAGGAAGTAGTCGTGTCCCGCCTCGTCCAGCCCGAGAACCTCCTGGATCTGCGGCTCGGTCTGGAGCGCGAAGTTCTTTGGCGACCCCCCGCCCAGGATGAGGATGGCGCTCTTTCCCCCCGCGCGCTTGGCGCCGTAGACGATCGCAGCCGTCTCGTTCACGTCGCGGAAGATGTCCCACTGGATCGGCTCTCCTTCCAGCGCGAGCGCCGCGGCGTTCATCCCGATCGACGAGTCCCCCGGCGAGGATGTGTACACGGGAACCTCCAGGCGGTGCGCGGCGGCGACCAGGGAGACCTCCCCCTGGCCCAGGGCCCGCTCCCGCTCCGCCACGTAGCGTCCCACGCGATAGTGGAACTCGGCCGTCCCCATGGGGCGGCGGAACTCCGGAAGGCGCATCACCTCGCGAAAGAACGCGTCGGTGCGGAGGAGCACGTCGTAGTCGAAGAAGATGTCGAAGATGCGCACGATCCCCTGATCGCGGAGCGCCACGTCGTCGGCGTTCCAGTGCCCCTGGTGCATCGTGAGCCCGATGCCGAAATGGGTATCGTGATACAGATTCGCTCCCGTCGAGATCATCCAGTCGACGAACCCCGCCTGGAGCAGCGGGATGAGACACGAGCGCCCCAGTCCCGCCGGAGTGAGGGCGCCGCTCAGGGTGAGCCCCACGGTCACGTCGGGCTCGAGCATCTTCTCGACCAGAAGCCGGCACGCCTCGCGCATCCGCGCGCCGTTGTAGGCGAGGAACGCGGTGTCGACCATCTGATCCACCGTCATGCCCGCCCGCACCGGCTCGGGTGCGATCGAGGGCCCCTTGGCATAAGGGGTAGGGCGCGGCGGCTTCGATGACGCGGCCATGGGTCAGACCCTTCCGTAGATGGGGATGAGCGCGCCGGTCACGGCGGCGGAATCGCCGGAGCCGAGGAAGGCGAGCAGCGCCGCCACCTGTTCGGGGCGGACCCACTTGGAGTAGTCGGCGCGCGGCATGGCCGCGCGATTCTGCGGGGTGTCGACCAGGCTGGGGAGCACGGCGTTGGCTGTGGCGCCGGCGTCTTTCAGCTCCTCGGCCAGCGTCGTCACCAGCGCGTGCAGACCCAGCTTCGCGGCGCCATAGGGCGCCGCCCCCGCCGGGGTCGCCACGGCGCCGCGCGAGGAGACGAAGAGGAGGCGGCCGGAGCCCGATGCCTTCACGAACGGGATCGCGTGCTTCGCGGCCCAGAACGCCGACATCAGATTTAGCTCCAGCATGCCGCGCACCATGGCTTCCGTCAGCCGCTCCACCGGCGTCCCTCCCGCGTAGCCGCCCGCAACGTGCGCCAGGACGCGAAGGCCGCCCAGCGCATCCGCCGCGGCACGCACCGCGCCCTGCGTCGCGTCGTGGTTGGTCACGTCCGCCTGGACCCCGACCAGACGCCCGCCCGAAGCGGCGTCGGCGTGAGCCGCGCGGAGGCGCTCCCACTCGGCCGGCTCGCGATAGGTTACCGCCACGCCGTAGCCGTCGCCGAGAAATCGCGACGCCACGGCGCTGCCGATGGCCCCGGTTCCGCCCGTGATCAACGCTCCCTGCACCGCCCTTCCTCCCTCCGGCCGCTACTTCGAGCGCAAACCGCGAGTATAGCGTGGCGCGTCGGCGACGTTCCATAGCGCGGCGCGGGGCACCCAGCCGATCGGGCTGCCGCCCAGCAGCACTTCGACGTCGTCGCCGTGGGTTTGGCCCGTCCGTACGCGCTCCCCCGCGCGAAGGAGGATGGGCGAGCGCGGCGCCTCGTCCACGCCTCGCCGCGCTTCGACGCTGGCCGCGACCACCACCGCCTCGGGATGGCGCCGCTCGAAGATCGCGCCCGCCGAAAGCCAAGCCGCGAGCAGGGCGCCCGAGGTAAGCGCGGCCGCGGCCCCCCGCTTCCACGCGCGCGAACGCCGCCCTCCTCGGCGCCCCCCTTCCAAGAGGGCCACGATCCCCGCCACGGCGCCCAGCGCCAGGAGGATCGCCGCCAGCCACCACCCCTCCGCGGCGGAGAGAGCGATCGCCGGGCCGCCGCCGGGCATGGGCGGCGGCGTCTCTCCCCGCGCGGCCGCGACCGAACGCTCCGCGATCGCCAGATTCCGCCGGACGTCGGGCGCGCGCGGATCGATGCGCTTCGCGGCCGACAGGAGCGCGATCGCCTCGCCGATGTTGCCCCGATCGAGCGCCGCGGTGCCCGCGTTGTAGAGGGAAGAGGCGTCCGCGGTCACGTCCGCTCCCGGGCCAGGCTCTCGACCAGCGCGCGCGCGGCGGCGATGGCGCGCGAGTCGGATCCCGAAAGGGTCGGAGCGAAGGCGACCCGCTCGAGATCGTCGAGCAGCCGCCCCGCCTCGTTCACGGCCGCGGCGCCGGCGCCCGCGGCTCGAAGGACCTGCAGGCACTCCTCGCGCGGCCGGCCCCCGATATCCATATCGTCGGCGCAATAGCGGATGCCCAGCGCCTCGGTGAGGAGCGCCGCGGCGCGCGCGGCGGAGGCCGCGGGAGCGGCGCCCCCGCTCCCGGCGAGCTCGGCGAGCGATCGCGCGATGCGCTGGAGCGCGTCGCGCCGCCGGCGCCTGGGGTCGAGCTGGGTGCGGCGCCGTATTCCCGCCGAGGCCGCGGCTGCCGCCAGGGCTGTGAGAGATCCCGCGCCCAGCACCAGCGCTCCGGGAGGCGGCCCCGGATCCGGGGAGCCTCGCGGCCCGCTCCGCCGCCGCGGCGCGGCCGGCGGCTCGGGCGGGCCCGCGGCCACGGCGGTCGAGTCTCCTCCCGGAAGCACGTGCACGCGGATCGAGTCGGAGGCCTGGGTGCGGTAGCGCCCTTCCTCGGGATCGAACCACGTGAAGCGAATCGGGAGAACCACGAAGGAGCCGGGGACCTCGGGGACGAATGCCTTGTCGCGCCGGCGCTCTCCGCGGATGGCGTAGCCCGCCGGCGAGGCCGTGACCGTCCCCGGCGATTCGAACGAGCGGAGCGACGGCAACGAGGCCACATCCGGATCGCCCGCCGTGTTCAGGTTGCCCTGCCCGCGGATGACCGTCGTTACGGTGACCGGCTCTCCCGCGTGCGCGGTGAACCGGTCCACGTTCACGTCCATGAGAAGTTTTCCCACCGCGCCCCGGAAACCGGGCGGCGCCCCCGGGGGGAGCGGAAGGACCGAGACGGTGACGTTCTCGGTCTGGAGCGGAATGGTCACGACGCGCACTTCCGGAAAGCCGAAGAGATTCCATGAGTCCGGAGTCTGCGTCCGCTGCATGACGCGCGCCTCGATGCGTCCCGGTCCCAACGTCAGCCGCCCGGTGCGCGTCGGAAAGTAAGCGACGTCCTGCTCGAACCCGACGTAGTCGGCGTTCCCCACCTTGACGCGTCCGCGCCGCATTTCACCCAGGGATTCCTTCCAGAATCCTCCGGCCTCGGCGATCTCCCACATCGGCGTCTCTTCCAGCCGCTCGCGGGTGTAGAAGAGAAAGCGCGCGGTCACCTGTTGATTCCAGTAGACCTCCCGGTGGTCCACCACGAAGCGCACGAACAGCTCGGGGAGGGACGCGTCTCCCCAGACCCGCGGCGGGCCCGTTTCGGGCTCCCCTCCCGGCGTCGGGGCGGGGCTTCCGGACGGAGCTCCGCCGACGTCCAGGATCAGAGGCCGGGTCTGCGCGCGGGCCGCGCCCGACACGATGCGGATGGGCGGAATGGTGTAGCGCCCGGGAGCGGACGCGCTCACCAGGAAGACGCTCGTCGATGTGCGCGAGAGCTTTCCGTTGACCCACGAGAAGCTCTGGGAATCGGCGACGCGCACGGCGCGCAGGGAGGGGACCGCGGGAAAGGCGAACTCCGGAAGCGCGACCCCCTGCGCTTCGGCCACCACGGTCACCTGCGCCTCCTCGCCGACGGCCACGCGGGGCCGGTCCAGGGTGGCCTCGATGCCGAGACCCGCGGGCGCGGGCGGCGCGGCGGCCGCGCGGGCCGGCGCCAGCGCCCCGGCCACGACGGCGCATGCGGCGACGAGGGCGGCGATGGAGCGGCTACCAGTCACGAACGTTCTCCTCCCGCGTCTCTCCCTGGCGCTTCTCCTTCTGCCGCTCGGAGCGCCGCTCCGATTCCAGCGCATCCAGCCAGAGCTCGGCGTCAGACCGGCTGGGCACGTTTCCTCCGACGGAGGGCGCGGGTTCTTGCCCTCCCGAGCCCTGCGGCGCATTCGGCTGCTGCGCGCCGCCACCGCCGCCGCCCTTGCCGGGACCCGAGGGTCCCTGCGAGCCGCCGCCGCCGCCGGAGGGGGGCTTTGGAGTCGGCTGGGCCCGGCGCAGACGACGGATCGCCTCTTCCAGGTTTTTCTTCGCGTCGACGCGCTTCGCGTCGACCCGCAGCGATTGCCGGTAGCGCTCGACCGCATCCTCGAGGCTGTTCTTCCGGAGCGCGTCATTGGCCAGGTTGTAGGCGGCCGCGCTCCGCGCCGCCGCTCCCTGGAGCCGCGCCGCCTGCTCGTACGACGCACGCGCGGAATCGGCGAGGCCCAGCTTCTGGAACGCGATCCCCTGGTCGTAGCGGACGGCGGCCGACGCCGGCTGCTCCGCGCGCGCCTCGCCGAGGGAGTGAAGCGCCGCGGCGGTCTCCCCCTTCTTCAGCTCGTGCACGCCGCGCCGTGCGGGCCCTCCCCATTCGTAGAACGCGCCCTGGGATGCCAGCGCCAGGACGAGAAGCGCCGCCTCGAGCGCCGCGGCGCGACGCGCGCCCGCCCTGCGGGCGCCCCCGGGGCGCGCCTCACCGGCGCGTCTCACGATTCCCTCCTCCGTCGCGGCACCAGCCGCGCCGCGATCAAAAACGCTCCCGCCACCCCGGCGAACCACGGGTAGCGCTCGTCGTACGCCCGCACGGTCTGCCCCCGCGCCTCGACGCCGCCTTCGGAGCGCATCGCGTCCGCCAGATGGAGCGCCGCGCGGCCGGTGCCGTCGCCGCGCTCGTAGCGTCCGCCGCCGCGCCGCGCCAGGTCGCGCAAGAGCGGCTCGTCCAGGCGGCTCAAGACCACGTGCCCCTCGGGATCGCGCCGTTTTCCGACCACGGCGCCGGTGGAATCGACAAGCGGAAGCGTCGCTCCATCCGGCGTGCCGACGCCGAGGGTGAAGAGACGCGCCCCCGCGCCGCGCGCCGCGCCGAGCGAAGCGCGTGGGTCCCCTTCGAGATTTTCGCCGTCGCTGACCAGGAGGATCGCGCGTGGGCGGTCGCCCGGACGGCGCAGGAGGATCGTCGACAGGTGCATCGCCGCGCTGAGATTGCTGCCGGGCGCGCCCATGTCCTCGGGGACCGCAGTCTCCACCACGGACTCGAGCCCGCGCGTATCGGTCGTGAGCGGGCTCAAGACGCGCGCGTTCCCGGCGAATTCCACCACGCCGATCGCCGAGCCCTCGAGCGCTGAAAAGAGCGAGAGAAGCTCCCGCTTCGCGGCCCGCAGCCGGTCCGGCCGCACATCGCGGGCCTCCATGCTGTGCGAGAGATCCAGCGCCACGACCAGGTCCACGCCGCGCGACGTGGTGGTGACCAGGCGGAAGCCGGCTTGCGGACGCGCGATCCCCGCGATCGCGAGCGCGGCCGCGGCCAGGATCAGCGCGTGGCGGGTCCAGCGCAGTCCCGATCCCGGCGCGTGCGCGCGCTCGCGAAGGCTGGCCGGGTCCCCCAGCGAGCGCTCCACCGCGGCGCGATGGCGCTCCGCGAGCCACGCGGCGCCGAGCAGGACCGGCACCAGCCAGAGAAGCGCTGCGAATTCCGGATTGGCCCACCGCATCGGGACCTCCTAGGGATACCGCTGGAGCCAGGTCGCGCCCAGGATCACGTCCAGGGCGAGGAGGAACAATCCCGCTCCCAGGACGCGCGGGCCCATCTCCGCCCATCGAGTGTAGGAACGCATCTCGACGCGCGAGGGTTCCAGGGTGTCGATCTCGTGGTAGACGCGATCCAGGAGCTCGGCGCTGGTCGCGCGAAAGTAGCGCCCGTGCGTTATTTCCGCGACCGAGCGGAGGGTCGCCTCGTCCACGTCGGACCGCACCCAGACGTAGTGCCGGCCCAGCACGGGATCGTCCACCGGGAACGGGGCCTGCCCCTGGGTGCCCGCCCCCACGGTGTAGATCCGGACGCCGACCGCCGCGGCAAGGCGCGCCGCGGTGACCGGATCAACCGATCCCGCGTTGTTGATCCCGTCGGTGAGCAGGATCAGCACCCGGCTCTTCCCCTTCGTGTGCCGGAGCCGCTCCGCGCCCAGCGCGATCGCGGAGCCGACCGCCGTGCCATCCGGCAGCATTCCAAAGTCGAGCCCGTCGACCAGCGACGTGAGGCCGTCGTAGTCCAGGGTCACCGGGGAAATCAGCTCCGCCCGGCCCGCGAAGGCCACCAGGCCGATCCGGTCGTGCGAGCGCCCGCGCACGAAGCGCTTGGCCACTTCTTTCGCGACAAACAGACGGTTCTGCGGGCGGAAATCCTCGCAGCGCATCGAGCCCGACACGTCGATGGCGAGGAGAATGTCGATCCCCTCGCTCACCACCTCCCGCACCTCGCGCCCCGCCTGGGGGCGCGCCGCGGCGATCAGGAAAAGCGCCGCGGCCGCGGGCACGAGGACGCGCGCCGCCCCCGCGGCCCGCGCTCGCGCTCCCCGGGCGGCCGGGAACACCGCGAGGCTCGGCACCGGCAGGTCGGGATCGCGCAGACGCGCGCGGCGCCGCGCCAGGAGCCACGCGAGCGCGGCGGGGAGGAACAGGACGAGCAAGAGGGGCTGCTCGAAGCGCACGTCAGCCCCCGCTCGCGCGCGCATCGGCGGGCGGACCGCCCGCGCCCGCGCCGCCGCGCGTGTGGGCGGGAGGCTCCTGACGCTGCGGAAGCCGCTCGGGCAGGCGATGCGCCAGTTCCAGCACGTCGAGCGCGTCCTCCCATCCGCCGCCCCGGCGCGCGAACTTAGCGAGGTCCGCGCGGGCGAGGGCGCGCCGGAGCGCGTCGATGCCGTCGCGCGGCACGCCGCCCTTGGCCTCCAGGTCGCGCACCACCTCCATCGTCGTGCGGTCGCGCGTGGTGATCCCCGTCACGGCGGCCGCGTAATCGCGGACCGCGAGGGAGATCCGGTCGTAGAATTCCCCTCGCGCGAGCCGCTCGCCGCGGTCGCGCAGATCCGCGACCACGCGGCGAAGCGCCGCCTCGGGCGGCTCGGGCGGTGCGGCCGGGCGCGACTCCGGGTGGCGCCGGCGTCGAACGGCGCGGATCGCCAGCGCGATCAGTGCGAGAAGGAGGAGCGCGAGAAGCCCCGCCACGGCGTAGTCGATTGGCCGAAGCTCGGGGGTGATCGGCCCCCGGTCGGGCAGCACCGCGCCGGTGGCGGCGGCGGTCAGCGAATCGACCGCGAGCGTGTCCGCGGGAAAGAGCAGCGTGTCGCGGGTCCCGCCGAACTCCACGGGAAGCCGCACGGCGGGGAGCGCGATACGGCCCAGCCCGAAGCCGCGGATCTGGTACGGCCAGCTCCACAGCGTCCGCGAGTCCCGGCGCTCGGGTTCTCCCTCGCGCGGGGGGCGGACGTCCAGCTCGGGAACGGTGGGCCCGCGGAGGAGCTTTCCCGGCCGCGCCGACGCAGGCAGCTCCGCGGAGAGGGTCCAGACCACCGGATCGCCCAGCGTGGAGCGCCGGGGAGAGACGCTGCTCCGGAGGAGGACGCGGTTGCCGGCGCGGACCTCTTCGCGCTCGACGGTGGCCCCGGCCCGTTCGTCGACGCGGTTGGCGCAGCCCCCAGCGCCCCCCAGGGTGGCGAGGAGCAGGAGCAGCCACCGCACCCGGCGCAGCATCGCCCGGCCGTTCCGCATCGGAGCCGGCCCGGGCCTCAACCGCCCCGGTGCGTGCGCCGCTCGAAGTGACGGATCAAAAGCGGCGCGACGGGCGCGCCCACCTCGAGCGCGATGCGGCCGGCCCGGGCGCGCGTGAACGCCTCCCCGAGGGACCGGGCCCGCCTCGCCTTCGCCGCGCGCCATTCGGCGCGGCTCCGCTTGGAGTCGAGGTCGGCCCACCCCACGCGCCCGGTCTCGAGGTCGCGCGCGCGCAGCAATCCGGACGGAGGCAGGTCGTGCTCCAGGGGGTCGGACACCTCGACGACCACCACCTCGTGGCGGCGCGAGAGATAGGAGAGCGGGCGGTCGAAGTCGGAGGCGATCCAGTCGGAGACCAGGACGACGATGGCGCGCCGCCGGAGCACGCGCCCCAGAAACGAGAGCGCGCCCCCCAGGTCGGTGCCCTTCCCCTTGGGCTCGTACGCCAGCATCTCGCGCACGATCCGGAGCGTGCGCGCGCGGCTCTTTCCCGGCGGCAGGTAGAGCTCGACTGCGTCCGTGAAAAGGAGTAGCCCCACGCGGTCCCGGTTCCGCGCCGCGGCCAGGGCGATCAGCGCCCCCGCCTCGGCGGCCACGTCGCGCTTCGTCCGCGCCCGGCTTCCGAACGCGAGCGAGCCCGACAGGTCCATCGCGACGACCACCGTCAGCTCGCGCTCCTCCTCGAAGCGCTTCACGTAGGGGCGCCCGGCGCGCGCGGTGACGTTCCAGTCGATGGCGCGGACGTCGTCCCCCACCACGTACTCGCGCACGTCGGCGAACTCGAGGCCCTTCCCGCGGAACGCGCTGCGGTAGGCGCCCGAGAAAACCTCCTCGACGGCGCGGCGGCTGCGGATGGTGAGGCGGCGGACCTGCGCCAGGAGCTCGGGGGTGATCACGGAACTTCCACGCGGGCCAGGATGCGCCGCGTCACCTCGTCGACCGGCACTCCCTCCGCCTCGGCCTCGTAGGTGAGGATGAGCCGGTGGCGGAAAACGTCGGGCGCGAGCAGCTTCACGTCGTCCGGCGTCACGTAGGCGCGTCCGTCCAGGAACGCGTTGGCGCGCGAGGCGCGCGCCAGGGCCAACGTCGCGCGCGGCGAGGCGCCGAACTGGATCAGCGGCCGGAGGTCCAGCCCGAAGCGCTCGGGCTCGCGGCTCGCGAGAACCAGGTCCACGATGTAGTGCCGGATCCGCTCGTCCGTGTAGATGGCGTTCACCGCGTGGCGCGCGGCGAGGATCTTCTCCGCGGGCACGATCGCCGTGGGCAAGGGCGGCGGCTCGCCTCCCATGCGGTCCAGGATCTTCCCCTCCTCCTCGGGGGTGGGATAGCCCACCTTGATCTTGAGGAGGAAGCGGTCCATCTGCGCCTCGGGGAGCGGGTAGGTCCCTTCCTGCTCGATGGGGTTCTGCGTCGCGAGCACCCAGAAGAGGGAGTCGAGGGGATACGTCGTGTCCCCGATCGTCACCTGCCGCTCCTGCATCGCCTCGAGCAGCGCGCTCTGCACCTTGGCCGGAGCGCGGTTGATCTCGTCGGCCAGGAGGATCTGCGTGAACACAGGCCCGAACTTGGTGGCGAACGCACCGTTCTTCGGATCGAAGACCAAGGTCCCGGTGAGGTCGGCCGGGAGGAGGTCGGGCGTGAACTGGATCCGCTGGAAGCGGGCGTGGATGGCCTGGGCGACGGCGCGGACGGCCAGCGTCTTCGCCAGCCCGGGCACCCCCTCCAGGAGCAGATGGCCGTCGGCGAAGAGGCCGATCAGGATCCGGCGCAGCATCGCCGCCTGGCCGACGATCGTCCCCTCGATCGCGGTGAGGAGCGGGCCCACGAAGGCGCTCTCCTCGCGCACCCGCGCGGTCCGTTCCTCCAGGGTCATCTCGGCCATCGTCTCGATCCCCTGGAGTTACGCGTTCCGGCCGGGGTAGAGGGGAAAGGCGCTGCAGAGCGCTTCCACCTGCTGCTTCAGGCGGGCCAGCGAGGCGGACTCGCCGCGCTTTTTGATCGCTTCGTCGATCCAGCCGCCCAGGGTGCGCATCTCGGCTGTGCCGAATCCCCGGGTGGTGACCGCGGGCGTGCCGATGCGGATGCCGCTGGTGACCGCCGGCGGCCGCGGATCGTTGGGAACTGCGTTCTTGTTGACCGTGATGCCGGCCGCGTGAAGCGCCGTCTCGGCGTCGGCGCCCGAGAAGCCCGCCTCGCGCAGGTCCACGAGGAGGAGATGATTGTCCGTTCCCCCGGTGACCAGCTTGAATCCGCGCGCGAGCAACTCGGCCGCCAGGGTCTGGGCGTTCTCGACCACGCGGCGCGCATAGGTGCGGAACTCGGGAGCGGCCGCCTCCTTCAGGCATACGGCCTTGGCCGCGACCATGTGCATCAGGGGGCCGCCCTGCATGCCGGGGAACACCGACTTGTCGATGGCCTTCGCGAACTCGGAGCGGCAGAGGATCATTCCGCTCCGCGGGCCGCGCAGCGTCTTGTGCGTGGTCGTCGTGACCACGTCGGCGTGCGGCACCGGGTTCGGGTGCACGCCGGCCGCCACCAGCCCGGCGACGTGGGCCATGTCAAAGACGAAGCGCGCGCCCACCTCGTCGGCGATCGCGCGGAGCCTGGGGAAATCGAACACGCGCGGATACGCGCTCGCCCCGGCGACGAGGACCTGGGGCTTGTGCTCTTTGGCCAGGCGCGCCACCTGGTCGTAGTCCAGCTGTTCGGTCTCCGGCGACAGGCCGTACTGCACCGCCCTGAAGACGATGCCCGAATAGCTCACCTTGTGGCCGTGGGTCAGATGGCCGCCGTGCGCCAGCGCCATGCCGAGAAGCGTCGAGCCCGGCGCCATCAGCGCCATGTACGCGGCGAAATTGGCCTGCGCTCCGGCGTGGGGCTGCACGTTCGCGTGGTCGGCGCCGAAGAGCGCTTTCGCCCGCTCGATCGCCAAGGTCTCGGCCACGTCCACGAATTCGCAGCCGCCGTAGTAGCGCTTCCCCGGATAGCCTTCCGCATACTTGTTCGTGAGGGGCGAGCCCATCGCCTCCAGCACCGCCTCGCTCACGAAATTCTCGGACGCGATCAGCTCGACGGTGGTCTGCTGGCGGTGGACCTCGTCGCGGATGGCGGCGGCGATGTCGGGGTCGGTCGCGCTCAGGGCCGCGGCGCCGACGGCGGCGGCCGGGTTCAGCGGGCCTTCTTCGCGGCGCGCTGGACCTTGGGGCGAGCCTCGACCGGGAAGAGCCAGCCGTGCCGGTCGCGCTCGCGTCCCTCGATCACGTCGAAGAACGCCTCTTGCAGCCGGCGCGTTACCGGGCCGACGCGCCCGTCGCCGACCGGGATCCGGTCCACGGAGGTGATGGGCGTGATCTCCGCCGCGGTCCCGGTGAAGAAGACCTCCTCGGAGATGTAGAGCGCCTCCCGCGGGATCTGCTCCTCGCGCACCTCCATCCCCAGATCGCGCGCCAGCTCGAGCACGCTGTCGCGCGTGATGCCGGGCAGGATCGCGTTCGCGATGGTCGGCGTGGTGAGGACGCCGTTCCGGACCAGGAAGATGTTCTCGCCGCTCCCCTCGGCGACGAAGCCGAAGTAGTCGAGGGCGATCCCCTCCTCGTAGCCGTCGGTGATCGCCTCCAGCTTGATGAGCTGGCCGTTCAGGTAGTTCGCGCCGGTCTTCGCCATGAAGGGGAACGTGTCCGGAGCGGCGCGCCGCCACGAGGAAACCTTGACCGAGATCCCCGCCTCCAGCGCGTCCGCGCCCAGGTACTTCCCCCAGTTCAGGGCCGCGATCGCGACGTCCACCGGCACGCCCGTGGGGTTCACGCCGAGCGTCTTGTGGCCGCGGTAGACGATGGGACGGATGTAGCAGGCGGCGCCGCCATTCTGGCGCACCGTCTCCTTCACCGCTTCCATCAGCTCGGCCAGGGAGTAGGGGCAATCGATGCGGGCGATCTTGCAGGAATCCAGCAGCCGCTGCATGTGCCGGTCCAGGCGAAAGACCGCGGTCCCCTTCGGGGTATCGTAGGCGCGGATCCCCTCGAACGTGCTCGACCCGTAGTGAACGACGTGGGAGAGAACGTGGATCTTCGCCTCGTCGTGGGCGACGAACTTTCCGTTCATCCAGATCAAGCCCTTGGAATCACGCGGCATCGATCCTCCTGTAACTGCCGGCGGCGTCACGGAGACGCCGGTTCTATCGCACGCCTTCCCGCCGCTCGACGGCTTCCCGGATGAACGGGAGCCAGCGGAGCATGTGGCTTCGAATCCGATTGAACGTATCCACGTAATCGTCTGAGCTGCCGCCGATTGGGTCCCTCACGCCGTCCTTCGTGCCACCCTCGGCGCCGTGCTCGGTGATGAGGTGGACGCGCTTGGCCGCGTCAGGCGCCAGCTCCTTGGCGAAAGCGACATGCGCCGGCTCCATCCCCAAGACCAGGTCCGATTCGCGCACGAGCGCGGGGGTCAGCGTCCGGGAGCGATGGCGCCCCAGCTCCATGCCGCGCGCCTTGGTTGTCTGCAGCGCGAATTCCGCCGCGGGGTTCCCCTCGCCCGCTCCCGTTCCGGCGGAGCTTACGGTCACCTGGTCGGACAGGTCAGCCGGCAGGATCGACCGGAGGATCGCTTCGCCCATGGGGCTGCGGCAGGTGTTCCCGGTGCAGACGATCAAAACCTGGAACATGAGCCTCGCAGGAGTTGGAGATTTACGTATCCCGCGACCAGTTTAGGGTCGGGAAGCGGGGAGCGTCAAGGGGGGCTTCCCGGAAGGGCGACCGCGCCGCGACGGAGCACGATCACGCGCTCCCCCTCCACGCGCGCCACGGTGGAGGATTCCCCCGAAAGCGTGCCGGCATCGACCACGAGCGCGACCCCGTCGGGCACGCGGTCGGCCGCGGGAGCGGACGCGGGCGGCGGCGCCCCCGGCTCGTTCGCCGAAGTGGAGATCACCAGTCCGCCGGCCGCCAGAACCACCGCGCGGAGAAATTCGCTTCCTGGGCAGCGCAGGGCGACGGTGCCGTCCGGCCCCACAAGGGCCGCGGGCAGCGCCGGCCCCGCGGGTAGCACCAGGGTGAGCGCGCCGGGCCAGTGCGCGTGGATGAGCACCGCCGCGGGCGCGGGTACCGAGGCGATCCAGCGGTAGGCGTCCGCGGGCCGCGCGACCAGCGCGATCCATCCCTTCCCCGGGCCGCGCGGCTTCAGCGCTTCCAGCCGGTCCGTCCCCTCGCGGCTTCCCCCAAGGGTCCAGGCGAGGGCGTGGTAGCCGTACAGCCCTTCCGCGGGGAGGAGCGCCACCTGCCCCTCGCGGAGCAGTCCGGCGGCGCGGGCCACGGCCTGGTCCCTCGTGTCCGCCCCGAGGACGATCCGCTCGGGCACGCGGACCCTCCCCTACAGCCTCTCGCCCCGCGCGAGCCGCTCTTTCAGCTCGTCCAGCTTGGAGGCTATGGCGGGATCGGCCAGCGCCAGGATCTGCGCCGCGAGCACGGCGGCGTTCTTCGCGCCCGCGGATCCGATCGCGACCGTGGCCACGGGCACGCCGGCGGGCATCTGGACCGTGGAGAGGAGCGCGTCCGCGCCTCCCAAGGGCGAGCCGCCCAGCGGGATCCCGATCACGGGACGCGTGGTGTGCGCGGCGACCGCGCCCGCCAGGTGATTCGCCATGCCCGCCGCAGCGATGAAGACCTGTACGCCGCGCGCCGGGGCGCCGCGCACGATCTCGCGCACGCGATCGGGGCTGCGATGCGCCGAGGCCTGTTCCATCTCGTAGGCGATGCCGAGGGAGTCGAGCAAGCGCGCCGTCTCCTCGAGCACCGCGCGGTCCGATTCGCTGCCGAAGAGGATCGAAACCCTGGGTGCGCGGCTCATGGGGCGCCCTTCCCCGCCTGAGGCGGCTGACATGCGATGTCCTTGCGGTAGCGCATCCCACCGAAGCGGATCCGCGAGGCGGCGCCGTAGGCCGCGTCCCGCGCGCTCTCCAGCGTCTCCGAGCGGGCGGTCACGCCCACGACCCTGCCGCCGGCGGTTACCCAACGCCCGCCGCGGCGCTCCACGCCCGAATGAAAAATGTTGATGCCGTGCGGCCACGGCCCGTCCAGGCCGTCGATCGGGGTTCCCGTCTCCGGCCGCTCGGGATAGCCCCGCGAAGCGAGTACCACGCAGACGGCGGCGCCCTGGTGCGCGATGAACGTCGCGTGCCGGTCGGCGGGAAGCGACCCCCGCGCCGCGGCGCGGAAGAGCGGGAACGGATCCTCGGCCAGAAGCGGCAGCACCACCTGCGCCTCGGGGTCCCCGAAGCGAGCATTGAACTCGAGCACGGCTGGTCCCTCCGCGGTGAGCATCAAACCCACGTACAGGATTCCCCGGTACGGCGACCCCTCCTCGCGGAGCGCGCGGAGCACGGGGTCGACGATCCGCTTCCCGATCGCGATCGCCTCCTCCGGACGAGGAGCGCGCGCGGGGGCGCAGGCTCCCATGCCTCCCGTGTTCGGACCGCGATCGCCGTCCTCGAGGCGCTTGTGGTCGCGCGCCGCGGGGAAGAGCATCCAGCGCTCGCCGTCGCTCAGGACGAGGAGCGACGCCTCTTCCCCGCGCAGGTATTCCTCGATGACCAGCGTCGCGCCGGCGTCGCCGAGGGCGCGGCGCCGCATCCACGCGTCGATGGTCGCCGCGGCGCTCTCGCGCGTCTCGGCGATCACCACGCCCTTCCCCGCGGCCAGGCCGTCCGCCTTGATCACGGCGGGATATCCCATCGCGTCGGCCGCGGTCTGGGCCTCCTCGGGCGTGGTCGCGACCGCGCTCCGCGCCGTGGGAAGCCCGAGCGCGCGGAGGCGCTCCTTCGCGTGGCGCTTGCTGGCCTCGAGCAGCGCTCCCGCGGCGCCCGGGGCCAGCACGTCGATTCCCAGCGCGCGCAGGGAGTCGGCCATGCCCATCGCGACCGCCGCGTCGGGCCCGATGATCGCAAGATCGATCGAGTTCCGGCGCGCCCACGCGCTGATTCCCGGAACGTCGGTGGCGGCCAGCGGCACGCGCTCCGCGAGGTCCGCCATGCCGGCGCTGCCCGGAGCGACGAGGACGTGCGGGTGCTGCGGCGAGTCGTGCATGGCGCAGACGATGGCGTGCTCGCGGCCGCCCTGCCCGACCACGAGAACACGGGGCCCCTCCATCAGCGATCCTCCACCAGCACGGAGCGGAGCGCGTCCTGGAGCTTCTCCGGATGGGCGCGGCCGCGCGACTGCTTCATCGCCTGACCGACCAGGAAGGCGAAGGTCTTCTCTTTCCCCGCCCGGAACTCGGCGGCCGGGCCCGGATTCGCCGCGACCACCTCGCGCGCGAGCGCGCGGAGCGCCTCCCCGTCTTCGATCGGCGCCAGGCCGTGGCGACGGACCAGCTCGTCCGGCGCGGCCGGGTCGGCCAGCATCAGCTCGAAGAGCTGCTTCGCGATCTTCCCGGAGATGGCGCCGCCGGCGATCATGCGGATCATGGCGCCCAGCCGGTCGGCCCGGATGGGGAATTCCTCGATCGGCTGTCCCGTCTTGTTCCGGACGGCGTTGACCTCGGTCATGATCCAGTTCGAGGCCAGCTTCGGCTGGTCCGATCGCGCGGCCACCTCCTCGTAGTACGAGGCGAGGGCGCGCGTCTCGGTCAGGACCTCCGCGTCGTACTCGGGGATGGAATGCTCGCGGACCAGGCGCCCGCGCAACGCGTCGGGCAGCTCCGGGAGGGCGGCGCGCAAGGACTCGATCCAGGGGCGGCCAAGGTCCAGCGGGAGCAGGTCCGGCTCGGGAAAGTAGCGGTAGTCGTGCGCCTCCTCCTTGCTGCGCATCGGCTCGGCCACGTTCCGGGCCGAGTCCCAGAGGAGCGTCTCCTGGCTCACCCGTCCGCCCGATTCGACCAGACCGATCTGCCGGTGAATCTCGAACTGGATCGCCTTCTCGACGAACCGGAAGGAGTTCACGTTCTTGATCTCGGTCTTGGTGCCCAGCTCGCGGTCGCCGCGCTTCCGCACCGAGACGTTCGCGTCGCAGCGCAGGCTCCCCTCTTCCATGTTCCCGTCGCACACGTCCAGGTAGACCAGGATCTGACGGAGCTTGGTCAGATAATGGACGGCCTCCGCGCCCGACCGGAGATCGGGCTGGGAGACGATCTCGATCAGCGGCACGCAGGCCCGGTTCAAGTCGACCCGCGTGGTGGTCACGCCCTCCTTCCCCTCCGGATGGAGCGACTTCCCGGCGTCCTCCTCCAGGTGGATGCGCACCAGGCCGATCCGCCTGGGCTTCCCCTCCACCAGGATCTCGACCTCTCCACCTTCGCAGAGCGGACGGTCGTACTGCGAGATCTGGTAGCCCTTCGGCAGGTCCGGGTAGAAGTAGTTCTTCCGCGCGAACACGCTCCTCTCCCGGATGCTCGCTCCGACCGCCAGCCCCGTCATGACGGCGAATTCGACGGCGCGTTTGTTCAGGACGGGAAGGACCCCGGGGAGTCCCAGGCAGACCGGACAGACCTGCGTGTTCGGCGGAGCGCCGAAGCGCGTGGAGCAGGGGCAGAAGATCTTGCTCTGGGTCTTGAGCTGCGCATGGACTTCGAGGCCGATCACGGCCTCGTAGCGCGCCTGAACCGCCTCGTCCAGAGCCGGAGCCGCCGCCGCGCCGGGCTTCGCCGCGCTCACGCCGCGGCCTCGGTCGCGATGGGGGGAGCCTTCTTCGAGGCGTCGTTCCATCCCTCGTGCGCGCGCGCCGCGCGGAGGAGTGTCTCCTCGGCGAAAGGGCGGCCCACCAGCTGGAGCCCGATCGGGAGACCGGTCGGGCCGAACCCCGCCGGGAACGACAGCGCGGGAACACCCGCCAGGGACGCGGGGATCGAGAAGATGTCGTTCAGGTACATGGCGAGCGGATCCTCCACCTTCTCGCCGATTCCAAAGGCGGTGGTGGGCGTCACCGGCAACAAGAGCGCGTCCGCCGCGCCCAGCGCCTTCATGAAGTCGGCCCGGATCAGCGTGCGCACTTTCTGCGCGCGCAGGTAGTAGGCGTCGTAGTAGCCGGCCGAGAGCGCGTACGTGCCGAGGAGGATCCGGCGCCGCACCTCCCGGCCGAAGCCCTGGCGGCGCGTCTTCTCGTACATCTCGCGCAGGTCCTTCGCCGGAGCGCGCAGGCCGAAGCGGACGCCGTCATAGCGCGCGAGGTTGCTCGAGGCCTCGGCCGGCGCGATCAGGTAGTAGGTGGCGATGGAATACTTCGCGTTCGGGAGCGATACGTCGACCAGTCGCGCCCCGTGCGCCCGAAATGCCTCGGCCGTCGCGTCGAAGCACGAGCGGATCTCGGGCGCCAGCCCGTCCCCCTCGAGGAGCTCCCGCGGCACGCCGAACGTCAGCCCCTGGACGCCGCGATCCAGCGCGGCCAGATCCACCGGCTTCGCCTCGGCCCGGCTGGTCATGTCGCGCGCGTCGGGCCCGGCGATGGCGTTGTAGGCGAGCGCCGTGTCGCGGGCGGTGCGCGCGAAGGGCCCGATCTGATCCAGCGAGGAAGCGAACGCCACCAGCCCGTAGCGCGAGACCGCGCCGTACGTGGGCTTCAGCCCGTAGACGCCGCAGAACGCGGCGGGCTGGCGCACCGAGCCCCCGGTGTCCGATCCCAGGGCGAGCGGCGCCTCGCGGGCCGCGACCGCCGCCGCCGAGCCGCCGCTGGACCCGCCCGGCACGCGCGACGGGTCCCAGGGATTCCTCGTGGGGTGGTAGGCCGAGTTCTCGGTCGACGACCCCATGGCGAACTCGTCGCAATTGGTCTTCCCCACCACGATCGCGTCCGCCTCGCGCAGCCGCTCGATGACGTGCGCGTCGTAGGGCGGGCGATAGCCCTCGAGGATCTTCGAGCCGCACGTGGTCGGGATGCCGCGGATGGCGATGTTGTCCTTGATGGCGATCGGCACGCCCGCCAGGGCCCCCAGGCGGGCGCCGCCCGTTCGCTTCAAGTCCACGGCGCGGGCCGCGCGAAGCGCCTCCTCGGGCATCCGGTGAAGCCACGTCCCCAGGCGGTCCGAGGTGCGGTCGGCGTGCGCGAGAAACGCCCGCGTCACTTCTTCGGCGCTGGCCTTGCCCTCGCGCACCGCGTCCGCGATCTCCGAGGCGGTCGACAGGGTCCAGCGGCTGCCGGCCCCCGTGCGGGTCGAATCGGGGGGCCGCATCATACGACCTTCGGCACCCTGAAGTAGTCGCCGTCCCGGTCGGGAGCCTGCGCCAGCACCTCATCCCGCACGTCGCAGGGGCCCGCAACGTCCGCCCGAAGCGGGGGCGGGTCTCCCTCGGTCACCTGGCTCGTCGGCTCGATCCCCGTCACGTCCACCGCCTGGAGCTGCTCCACGTACGAGAGGATGGCTTGAAGCTCCCGCACCAGCCGCTCGCGCTCGGCGGGATCCAGCTCCAGCCTCGCGAGCGCGGCGATCTTCTCGACGGTTCCCGCGTCAATCGGCATGGGACAGCTCCGCGAATGCGGCGAGGATCTTCTTGATGCCGGCGCGCCGGAACTGGATGGTGAGCTTCGCCCGTTCCCCGATTCCCTCGCTCCCCACGACGACCCCCTCTCCGAACTGCGGATGGATGACGCGCAGGCCCACCGCGCTGGGAGCCCCGCCGGCGCCACGGCTCTTGCGCGGCGCGGCGCGGGGCGTGGGGACGTGCCACGATCCCGATTCCTCCACGACGACGCAGTCCTCGGGAATCTCGGCCGCGAAGCGCGAGATCCCCCCGCCCACGGCGTTCCACGAGCGGCGGTACGACGCGTGGAACAGGTGGATCCGCTCGCGCGCGCGGGTCAGGGCCACGTAGAAGAGCCGCCGCTCCTCCTCCAGCTGGGCCGCGTCGTCCACCGCGGACGCGTGCGGGAGAACGCCCTCCTCCAGCCCCACGATCAGTACCACGGGAAACTCCAGCCCCTTCGCGGAGTGGATGGTCATGAGATTCACCGTGTCCTCGGCATCGTCCCACAGGTCCACGTCCGTCAAGAGCGCGACCTCGGAGAGGAAGCCCTCCACCGAGGGATCCTCGGCCCGCAGAGCGTAGGCCTCCGCGCCCGCGATCAGCTCCTCGACGTTCTCGATCCGCTCCTCGGCCTCGGCCGGAGAATCCTCGAGAAGGTATTCGCGATAGCGAACGGCCGCCACGACCTCGGCGACGCACGCCGGCGCCGTACGCGCCAGGAAGGGGCGCATGCTCTGGAAGAGGGCCGCGACCCCGGCCAGCTTCTTCGCGGCCGGGGCGCCCAGCGCCAGGACGAGCTCCGGATGCGCGAGCGCGTCGGGGACGTCCAGCCCCCGTTCCTGGGAGAACTGCTGCAGCCGCTCGACCGTGGTCTTTCCGATCCCGCGCGGCGGCACGTTCAGGATCCGGTTCCACGAGACGGCGTCCTTGGGCTGGACCAAGGCGCGCAGGTAGGCCAGCACGTCCTTCACCTCCCGCCGCTCGTAGAACGAGATCCCGCCCGTCAGCTGGTACGGGATCGCCGAGCGGCGGAGCGCGTTCTCCACCGCGCGCGACTGTGCGTTCGTGCGGTACAGGACGGCGAAATCGCGGTTGGACCTCCCGCCGCGGCGGCGCTCCTCCAGCAGCACCGAGACCACCTTCTCCCCCTCGGCCTCTTCGTCCGGGAGCACGTGGAGCGTCAGCGGATCGCCCGCAGGGTTCTCGGTCCACAGCTCCTTCTCCTTCCGGGCCGTGTTGTGCCGGACCACGCCGTTCGCCGCGCGGAGGATCGTCTGGGTGGAGCGGTAGTTCTGGGTCAGACGGAGCACCTCCGCCTCGGGATAGCGCTTCTCGAAGGAGAGGATGTTCGCGACGTCGGCACCCCGCCACCCGTAGATCGACTGGTCGTCATCACCGACCACGGTCAGGTTCCGGTGGAGGCGCGACAGGCGCTCGATCAGCTCGAATTGGATCGCGTTGGTGTCCTGGTACTCGTCCACAAGGACGTGGCGGAAGCGCGAGGAGTAGAGCCGATGCACCCCCTCGTCCAGGTCGAAGAGCCGGACCGTGTAGAGGAGCAGGTCGTCGAAGTCCATCGCCGCGCGGTCGCGCAGCGCGCGCTCGTAGCGCTCGTAGACCTGGGCCAGCTTCCGGTCGGTCGGCGTGAAGGCGGTCTTCGCGTATTCGGCGGGCGGCATCCCCTCGTTCTTCAGGCGCGAGATCCGCCCCCCCGCGCCGGCCGGGGTGAGGCGCTTGTCGTCGTCCGCGCCCACTTCGCGCAACAGCTCGCGCAGGAGGCTCCGCTGATCGTCGGTGTCGTAGATCACGAACGAGCGCGGGAAGCCCAGCGCCTCGGCGTGGCGGCGCAGGATGCGCACACAGGTGCCGTGGAAGGTGCCAAGCCACACCTTGAGGTCGTCGCCGCCCAGGAGCGCCGCGGCCCGGGAGCGCATCTCGCGCGCGGCCTTGTTGGTGAAGGTGAAGGCGAGGATCTGTTCGGGCGGGACGCCGCGCTCGCGCACCAGGTGGGCGATCCGCCCCGTCAGGACGCGCGTCTTCCCGCTGCCCGCGCCCGCCAGGATGAGGAGCGGGCCGCCGGGGTGCTCGACGGCCTGGCGCTGCACCGGATTCAGTTGCACGTGGGCTTAATACTCCAGTCGGACTTTCAGGTCGAGGTTGTACTCCTCTCCGGGGAGCAGCGAATTGCGACTCCGCTCCGTGCGCTCACCTTTCAGGAGCAGATGCCGCGTCACGCGATATTCCGCGCCGACCCGCCACTCCCCTTGGCCGGAGAATTCCTGAGAATAATTGACGTAGAGGTCGCGCGTCACATACTTTCCCGCCCCCACGACGCCGACGTCCAGCGGTCCGCCCGTGCCTTTTTCTCCCGAGCGCCCGCCCGTTTGCAGGTCGAACGTGTCGATCCAGCCGCTCTGCGTCAGCCAGCGCTCGGCGTTCCGGAACAGGTACGCCTGGATCGGGAGCGTGAGCCCCGAGTTGGCGCGGCTCTCGGTCCCGCTTTGATCGAGGGTCGACGGGAGGACCTGGCCGAACGTCAGCTTCTGCCACAGGTCGGCCTCGCTGTAGACCCCGTGGGGATCCCACAGGCGCACGGTCGGGCTGGACGCGCGGCCGGTCAGCGAGACTTTCACCACGACAGGCTCGGTGCCGCCCGCCGGGATGGTGGTCTCCCCGTCCACGGCCAGCTCCGGATCGGTCCGGTCGAGGCTGCTGAAGATGAAATCACCGCTCAGGTTCCGGATCTCGCGCGTGAAGAGGTAGTAGCGTCCCTTCCGCACCGTCATGGTGCCCAGCGCCAGGTTGCCTTGCCCCTTGTTCAGGAGCCGGAGCGTCCCCTGCAGCTCCACCTCGCTGTCCACGGTCCGGTAGAACAATCCTCCCGGGACCTCGACGTTGATGTCGTAGTAGAACGGCAGCGTGATCTCCTCGCGATCCGTGGCCGCCAGATCGAGCGTGAGGTTCCCCTTCGAGAGCGCCGCCGAGCCGTTGATGAAGGGCATCTGGAGCCCGTCCTCGGTCTTTCCGTTGGCGATGGTGAAGGTCCCCGTGAGCTGCATGAGGTACGTCTCGCGGTCGGTGACGATGAAATTCGCCGCCTTCACGTCGAAGTGGTACTTGCCGGGGGGCCCCGCCGCCGCCGTGACCACCTGCTCGCGCGGGAGCCCGCTCCACTGCCACGTCCCGCTTCCCGTGATCTTCCCCTTGGTCCCCTGGATCCCGCTCATGCGGGTGACGGTGAGCTGGTTCTGGTCGAACGTCCCCTCCATGTCGACCTTCTCCACGATCTCCTCCCGCCCCGCCAGGCGCACCCTCGCGTCGCGGAGCCGCACCGTCCCCTGCACGGCGGGCGTTCGCGGTGTGCCCGAAACGCCGGCCATGACGCTGATCTTGCCGCCGCTCTCGGCGATGTACGGGCTGATGACCGAGGCGAGCTTGAAGTCGGCGTCGGTGACGCGCACCGTCAAGTGCAGCGGCCGGTCGCGAAGGAGCCGCTCCGTTCCGAAGAAGGAGAGGTCCATCGGGACATCCCCGGTGATCGAGGAAACGCTTCCACCCTGGTTCACGTCGAGCCGGGTGATCCGGAGCTGCCGGGCCGAGTAACCCAGGTCCGCTCCGGTCACGGCGGCTTCCAGCCCGCGGTAGGCGATGCGTGGCGAGGTGGCCTGGATCGCCACGACGGGCTCGAGGCCGGTGCCCGAAACCTGCGCGGTGAAGGCCACGGTCCCCGCGAGGGTCCTCAGCGCCGTGTCCGCGGGAGCGAATCGCGAGAGATCCAGGGCGTCGGCGCGCACGTTCAGGCTCAGCGACGCGTTCTTGGCCCACGATTGCTCCCGCTTGGATACGGCCCGGAGCCAATCTTGGAGCGGGACCGGCGCCTGGAGCGTTCCCGTGACGCTCAGCCGTCCGCTTCCCGCGGCGTAGCGCGCCGAATCGATCCGGAGCGTCCCGGGGCGGTAACTCATCGCCACCGAAAAACTGTCCGCGGTCACGCCTGCCCACGTGGGGCGAAGCACGCCCAGGTCCAGCGTGACGTCCGGATCGGCGAGAGGGCCGGCGACGTGGAACCGGCCGCCCATCTCTCCGTGGACCGTGTCGCTGGGCGCTCCGGCGCTCGGGATTCGCGCCACGTCCAGCCCCTGGAGCGACCCCTGGGCGTCGATCCTGCCGCCCTTCACGTCCCAGTCGAACGCGAGATCCAATCGCCCCGGCCGCGTGTCCAGCGGCACCGCGGCGCTCCGCACGTGGCCGTTGTCGATGGTCAGGCGGACCGGCGCCAGATTCCGGAAACGGATGCTCCCCGCGCTCAAGGAAAGCGAGTCGAGCATCGCTACGGCCGATTCCCTCCCCGGCGTGATCGTGCCGCGGAACGAGAGCGTCGAGTCGCCCGCCGATTGCACGTAGCGCTCGATGACGATCGTCTTTCCGAACGAAAGCTCGGCCGAGGCGTTCCCGAGCGAATGATCCCCCGCGGAGACGCTCCGCGCCGAAAAGGCCGCGTGCGCCGAACCCTCCGCGCCCAGACGCCCGGCCGCGGCCGCCATCAGGGAGTCGAACGCGACGCCTCCCGAGAGCCGGCCCTGCCAGAGCGTGCCGTGCGCGGAGAAGTCGGGCGAGCCGAGCGCCCCGCTGAGATCGGCCGTGACGCGACCCCGTCCCGACCGGGCTCCCACGGGCGCGATGAGGGGATTCATCTGTCCCAGATCGTCGATGGTCGCGACGAGGTGGGCGTCCAGCGTGTTCTCCCGGGTGAAGCGCGCCCTCCCCGCGAGGCGTCCACCGGGCACGTCCACCCAGCTGCTGTCGAGCACCGCGGAGCCGTCCGCGCCGGCCACGAACTGGAGCGATCCGCGCCGCACGTCCATTCGCCCGAAGCGGCTCTGGTCCAGCGCCACCAGGGCCACCACCGTCTTCCGGGGCTTGGTCGGGCGCACCACGATGCGCGCCGTGCCGGCGAGCGCGCCGCCCGGCATCCCGTCGGGAGCCTTCCACCAGGGGATAGCCGCCGGATCCAGCCCGTGGAAGGTGAGCGAGGCCTGCGTCAGCCCCCCGACGCGAACCATGCCGCCTCCCGTCGCCTCGGCCTGGCGCACCCGAACCAGGAGCCCGGAGAACGTGACCTCGCGCGGAGCCAGAACGGCGCTCACCGCGAGCGTGTCGAGCGGCTCGCCGTTCAGCGTTCCCGCGAGGCACGCGGTGGCCCGGCCGTCGGTCGGAATGCCCGTGAACGAGACCTCGCCGCGGAGGAGCCCGTCGGAGCCCTCGGCTCCTGCCAGGCGCGACACGTCGCCGACCCGGAGGGGCGCCAGAGCGAACAGCCCTTCGGCCACGCGCCCGTTCTCGAGGTCCCACCGGAGCCGGGCACGGACGCGCGAGTCGCCGTACGCCAGATCCAGGGGATCGATGCCGAGCGACGGTCCGACCACCGTCATGGACCCCTTCGCTCGCAGGCGGCCGCGGGAGCGGGAGGCTGGGGACGGAAGTCCCGAAAGCTCGTCCAGCGCCAGCGTGGACCGGCCCGGGGCAAGCGTGAGGATCCCGCGCCCCTCGACCTGGACGAACCGGATGCGGTGTCGCTCGATCGAGAACGATCCGTTTCGCGCCGCGATCGATACGCGGGTGGTGGGTCCGGCCCCGCCCCGCGAGGGATGCGATTTGAACCGCGGGAAGACGAGCCTCCCCGCCCTGTCGTAGACCAGGTGCACCGTGGGCGAGTCGATCACCGCGGTGAGACTCCGGTTCGGGGCGAAGAGCACGCCGAACAGGTCGTAGTCGATCCGCACCCGCTGTGCCGTCGCCCAGGTCACCTCCCCTTCGGGGGTGCGGACGACCAGACGCGGGTGGTCGAGGATCGCGCCGCGGAAGAGGGTGCCGGAGACCGTCCCGATCTCGAGCCGCGTCGAATCGGTGCCGACCGACCGATTCAGGAGGACCACCAGCTGCCGGGACAGGGTCCCGTTCCCGCCCGACAACAGGGACGTGAGCACGCCGACAGCCGCGGAGACGACGAGAATCGCGAGCACGACGGTGATCCCGGCCGCCCGCGCGGCATGGAAGCCCCAGCTCCGGCGGCTGCGGGCCGCCGGCGGCGGGTTCGGGGGCGATGGAGGGAGCGGCTCGGGCATCAGAAGGCCTGTCCTACGCTGAAGTGGAAGCGTCGCGGTCCGGAGACAGGGTCCGGCTGGTCGGACCGGGCCATCCGGAGCTTCCAGGCAACGTCCAGCCGGACCGGGCCGATCGGCGTGGTAAAGCGGATCCCCAGGCCGACGGTGTACCTCATGTCGTTATACCCCGCCCTATCGGCAAAACTCAGGAGATTTCGCACGTGGATCTCGCTCGGCCGCTCCCAGACGTTCCCCCCGTCCAGGAACGCCTCCGACCCGAAGGGACCGAACAGGCGATGCCGGAGCTCGGCATTCACCAGGAGGAGGGCCCTGCCTCCGACCCGAAGCGGCGCGATCTCGGTGCCCAGCGTATCCCGCTGCTCCCGGGTGCCCAGCTCGTTCTCCCCGTAGCCTCGGATCGAGTTGGCTCCCCCCACGAAAAATCGCTCCTCGGCGGGGATCAGGTTGATGGCGCTCCCGCTGCTGCCCGGAACCGCCCGTTCCCCCGCCTGCGGGTCGATGAGCCCGACCCGCAGCCGGAACGCCGCGGTCGTGGCGCGGTCCGCGGGGAAGAACAGCGTGGCGGTGCCGACGTGTTTCACGAATTGGGCGCTCCCGCTCAGCGCCCCTCCGTTGTATGAGCTGCTCCCGTTCAAGTCCGCGCCGCGGCGCGGGTCGAACGGATTGTCCCGAGTGTCGCGTTCCAGGCTGCCGACGACCCGGTTGATGGTGTAGCTCTCCCCGCTGGTCGAGAAAATGTTCGTCGTGTCGGAGACGACTTTCCGGTGCTCGTACGAAAACCTGCTGTGCGTCCGCAGGGAGAAGTCGTACGCCAACGCCCCCGAGCCGCCGTAGGCGCGATAGGGCGGAATCTCGACATCGCCGCTGGACGGAGGACGGATGTGCTCGGCGTAGCCGCCGACCGTGGCCGCCACGCGCGCGCCGAAATTCCACGGACGCGTGAGCGCCAGGTCGATGCGGCTGTCCCCCAGGCGGATGACGGTCGGGTGGCGCCGCACGCGCACGCCCAGGAGGCCGGTCGCCACCAGCCGCACTCCATCCCGCCAGAGATTTCGCTGCCCCACCTGGCTGGTCAGCCGCAGCTGGTCCACCGTCCCGTAGCCCACGCCCAGGTCCAGCCACCCCATCTTCCGCTCCCGGACGTCCACGATCAGATCCGACGCCCGGCCGGTACTGTCGATCTCGCCGCGATCGAAACGCACATCGGAGTAGAAGCCGGTGTCGTAGATGCGCTGCTGGCTCCGGAGGAGCTTCGAGCGCCGCATCAGCTCCCCGCGCTTGATCGTGACCTCGCGCGCGACGAATTTCGGTTTGGTCTTTGCCGTGCCCTCCACGCGTACGGTGTCCAGGACCACCGGAGGTCCCGGCGCGATCCGGTAGACGATCCCGACCTTGGTCCCCTCCACTTCCAGCGAATCGCGCACGACCGCGGCCACGTACCCGCGCTCGGCGTACTCGTTGTGGACCGCCTCGCGGCTCAGGTCCTGCTTCGGGATGTCGAGCGGGTCCCTCTCGCGCAGCTCCAGCACCCGGCGAAGGCGGCCCTCGGGGATCGGCCCGATCCCCTCGAAGCGCACGGATTCCACGCGCGCACGCGGCCCCTCGGTCAGATAGAACGTGACCTCCGCCTCGTCCCCCTTCGCGTTGAATCGGATCGGCACGCTGTCCAGGCGCGCCGAAAGAAAGCCGTGGCGCCGGTAATAATCTTCGAGGGTCAGGCGGTCGAACCGGATGTAGTCCAGGCGGAGAGGGCGCTTCTGAAAGAACGGGAAGCCCCCGCGCCCGTGCGTGCGGAGAAGCTTCAGCAGCGTTCCGTCCCCGAACGTCTTGTTCCCCTCGATCCCGACCCTCCGGACGGTACGCTCCAGGTCCAGGTCGCCGGTCTGCGCCCGCGCGGCGGCGGGCGGGACGAGCGCGAGAAGACACGCGAGAACGGCGATCCGGAGCGCGGATGCCGGACGCACGTCGCGCTTCAACGGGGTGGGATCAGGGTGTCGCGGGCCGGCCCGTGGTGTCTCCCGATGCCGGGGCCGTGAGCCGCTTCGAGATATCGGCCTCCGCGCGCTGGCGCTGGGAGACCCGGTTCAGGTCGTTGTAGAAGGAGAAGACTACCAATCCCACCAGCACGACGAGCCCGATGCGCTGGAAGAAGAGCTGTGTCCGGAGGGACAGAGGGCGCCGGCGGATCCCCTCGATCAGGGCAAAGAACACGTGGCCGCCGTCGAGGATGGGAATCGGGAGAAGGTTCATCGCCATCAGGGCGAGGCTGATGAACGCCATGAGGAAGATGAGCTGGTCGAACCCGCCGCTGGCCTGCTGGTTCGCGACCTGGGCGATGGCGATCGGCCCGGCGATGGAGTTGTGGAGCTTCACCGGATTGGTGATGAAGCTCCAGAGGCCGCTGTAGATCAGCCGGACCGACTCGAAGGTCTGGACCACCGCCAGCTTCGCGGCGGTGAGCGGAGGGAACGAGCGGCGGATGACGTTCTGCTCGACGGGGGTGATGCCGATCTTCCCCTCCGGCGTCGTGTGGACGGTGACCTTGAATACCTGCTTCCCCCGCTTCAGCGTGAGCGCGACCTTCTGGTCGGGCCGGCGCGTGACCTGGGTCTGGAGCTCGTTCCAGTTCGTCACGGGAGTCCCTTCCACCGCCAGGATCCGGTCGCCGTCGCGGATGCCCGCCGCATACGCGGGGTTCCCGATCAGGACCCGGCCGACCACCGGGCTCAGGTCCCACTGCACTCCGTCGCCGATCGCGACCGCCTCTTTCGCGGGAACGTGAAGCGTCAACGCGCGACCCGCGCGGATGATTCGCACCGGGATCTTTTCCGACTCCCGCCGGGGGATCGTCGGCGGCTCCATCGCCTCCGCCAGCTGTCCCACCGTGCGGACCGGCACGCCGTTCCACGCGGCGATTGAGTCTCCCGGCGAGAGCCCGATCCGCGCGGCGGCGGACTGCGCATTCACGCCGGCGATCCGCGCGGGATAGTCGGGCACGGTGAATCCGATCGTGTAGAGCGCAAAGAACAGGATCACCGCGAAGACCAGGTTGGCGAGCGGGCCGGCGACGGTGATCAGCGCGCGGACCCACCACGGTTTTTCTAGAAACTCGCCCGGGTCGCCCTCGCGCTCCTCCTCGGGGTTGTCGCCGGCCATCCGCACGAAGCCCCCCAGCGGAAGGATGGAGATGCGGTAGTCGGTGCCGCCCTTGCGGAAGCCGATCAGGCGCGGGCCCATGCCGATGGAGAACGAGAGGACCCGGACCCCCAGCCATTTCGCCACGAGGAAGTGACCCAGCTCGTGGACGAAGACCAGGACTCCCAGAACCAGGCCACCATAGAGCACGATCGTTACGAATGACGGCATCGGGGGCTTCCCTCGGGTTCGCCGGCGGCGCGGAATGCCGCCCGGGTAGTGACAGTAACAGCCTGATAATTCAGCGTCAATGCGACCTGCCCCACTACCGAGGCTGCCGGGGCGGCTCCTCAAGCAAGAGCTGGTAGAGCGAGCGGGTCAGCGCCGCCGTGCGGTCGGCGTCGAACTGGCGCGCCGCCGCGCGTCCGCGCTCGCCCAGGGACGCGCGGAGCGCGGCGTCATCCGCGAGGCGGGCCAGGGCCTCGGCCAGCGCCGGGGGATCGAGCGGCGGAACCAGGAAACCGGTCACCCCGTCCGCCACGGCCTCCGGAATCCCACCGACCCGCGTCGCGACCACAGGAAGACCGGCGGCCATGGCGTCGAGAATCGACGTGCCCAGTCCCTCGAGGTACGAGGAGAGCACGAAGAGGTCCGAGGCGCGGAGCAGGGTCACCACGTCCTCGCGAAAGCCGAGAAAGCGGACGCGGTCGCCCAATCCCAGCGACCCGTGCTCCGCGAGGAGCGCCGAACGCAGATCGCCCTCCCCGGCGATCCACGCGCGAAGGCGAGGCGCGCGGCCCCGGAGGAGCGCGAAAGCGTGGAGCAGCGTGGTCTGCGACTTGTGCGGCGCGAGCGCCGCGACCTGGATCGCGAGGACGTCGTCGGGGGCAAGGCCCAGCGCGCGACGCGCCGCGGCCCGGTCGAAAGGGGCGTCGAAGGGCGCGAGGTCGATTCCGCTCGGGATTACCCGGATGCGCGCCGCGGAAACGCCGCTCGCGACCAACGCGTCCCGCACGCCGCCCGAAATGGCCGCGATCGCGTCGATCGGAAGCGCGTAGAGGAGACGGCTCCCCACCGAGCCGCGCACGCGGAAATCGACGCGTCGCGAGAGGACCCGGCGCGGACCGGGCGCCACGAGGGCGGCCATCGCGCCGAGGGCGTGTGCCCGGGCCGCGTGCCAGTGGACCACGTGGGGCCTGGTGGCCCGGACCACCGACGCGATCCGGGCGACGGAGTCGAGATCCCACGTGCCCCGCATCGGCACCGCGTGGAGTGGAAATCCCTCCGCGGCGGCGCGCTTCGAGAGAACGCCGGCTGCGGGGGCCAGGAGGCGCGGCTCGTCGCCGGCCCGCCGCTGCCGCCGCATCAGCTCCAGCACCTGCCGCTCTCCGCCGCGCCAGCTTCGCTCTGAGTCGAGATGGAGGACGCGGATCGGGGTCACCGGCGGCCACTCCGCGCGCGCTCGATTCCCTCGACAAGGGCCGCTCCGACTTTCTCGGGAGTCGCGAACGACGCGGCGGCCTCGCGGCCCGCGGAGCCCAGGCGCTCGCGCCGCGCGGGGTCCCGGGCCAGCTCTTCGATCGCGCCCGCCAGGGCCTCGGCGCTTCCCGGCGGAACCAGGAAGAGCGGCTCCCCCGCCGGCGCGCTCCGCCCCCGCTCGAAGAACTCCGCCACCGCCGGCGACCGCCGCGTCACGGTGGGCACCCCAAGGGCCAGCGCCTGGTAGACCTTGTGCGGCACCACCCGTGCCGCTTTCTCCGTCGTTCCGAAAATCCCCAGCGCCACGTCGGCGCCGGCGAGGAGCTCGAGCGCCCCCGCGTATGGCAGGCGAGGCTCGCGGCGAACGCTTCGGAGCCCGAGGGACGCCACATCGCGATCGGCCTCGTGCGCCGTCATGCCGTCCCCGATCAGGGTGAATTGGGCGAAGGCGGGTCCGTGGCGCCGTTCGAGGAGCGCGGCCGCGCCCACGATCGCCGGCACTCCGTGAAGCGGCAGGAATCCGCCCACGTAGACCGCCGAGATCGGGCGCGCGGCGGTGGGGGCGAGCGCCGCTTGCGCCTTCCGCGCCGCTCGCTCCGCGCCGAGCGCGAACGCGGCGTGGTCGGCCCCGACCGGGACGCGGGCGAGCTTCCGGCGCGGAACGCCGAAGCGCTCCGCGTACAACTCCCCATGCTCCCACGTATCGCACAGGACGAGGTCGGCCAGCCGGAGGGCGACCGCGTCGCTGAGATGGAGGCGCGCGGCCGCGAGAGAGCGCGGCGCGACGCGGCCCAGATCGCGCGTCTGCGTGTCCCAGCGGGAGACGAGGGGGTCGAAGAGGAGCGGCACTCCCGCGACACGCGCGAGAGCCGCCGCCAGGGGTACGTCCCGGTGTCCGAAGGAGGGAACGAGGTAGGCATCCGCGCCGCCCCCGCGCGTGGCCCAGGCGCCGAAGAGCGCCGCCTCCCGGGCCCCCCGGCGCGACGTGACCGGCAGCAGGCGCACGTCGACGCCCAGGGCCTGAAGCCCTTCCCGGAGCACGCGGGTTCGGGGGTACTCCGGATCGAAGGCGCCCAAGAAGGCGACCCTCACCGGCGCTCCGGACCCCCGGCTCTACCATCCCCCCGATTTCCCCGATCTGGGCGATCTCCTCGGATCTCCTGCTCCCAGCGCCGGGCGTACTTCACGAAGACCGAGAACGCGGCCAGGCCACAGAGCACGATCCCGTGGCGCCCTTCCCGAAATCCCCCCTGGAGGACGTACATGCGGAGGAAGCGGAGCGGAGCGCGAAAGAGGAGCCGCGCCGCCGAGGCCTTGACGCCGCGCTCGCGCAGATCGTCCGCTGACCAGCGCGTGTACCGTTGGAACTTCTCGAAGTACTGGTCGAGGTCGCGATAGGTGTGATGGAGGAGCGGCTCGCGCAACGAGCCGACCTTTCCGGAATCGATCCGCACCTCGGCGTGCACGTGGAGCGGCTCGTAGGCTCCCCGCGTGCGGTCGAACAGGCGGAGCACCTTGTCGCGATGCCACCCCGCCGAGCGGATCGGCCGCCCCAGGAAGTGGTTCGAGCGCCGGATCCAGTAGCCGTCCAGCCGAGCCGAATCCGCCAGGACCGCTTCGATCTCGGCGCGGAGCGCGGGCGTGACTCGCTCGTCGGCGTCCACGATCAGGGTCCAGCGGTGGGTGAGGCGCGGCAGCGCCCAGTTCTTCTGCGCCGCGGAGTTCACGTACTCGTGCTCCAGAACCCGGTCCGCCACCGCCAGGGCCGCCTCCAGCGTCCCGTCGGTGCTTCCGGAATCGACGACCACGACCTCTTCGGCCCAGCGCACCGACTGAAGGCATTCGCGGACATTGTGGATCTCGTTTAAGACCGGAACCAGCACGCTCAAGGGCTCGCGCACGCACGCTCCTCCGGGGCGCGGCCGCCGGCGCCGCGGGGTTTCGCCAGGTGCCCGAGCGACGCCTGGACGACGCGCTCCACCGTCACGTCGCTCATGCAGCGCATGTGCCGGTCGCCGGGGAGCGGGCATCGGTTCGCGTTGCAGAAGAGGCAGTCGAGCCCCTCCGCGGTGATCGCGGTATGCGGCCCCTCGGGCGGATGCCATGTGGCGGGATGCGTCGGGCCGTACACGGTTACGGTGGGGACCCCGAGAGCGGCGGCCACGTGCTTGGGCCCCGAGTCGTTCCCCACGAACAGCGCGCAGCGCTCGAGCAGCGCCCCCAGCTCCTGCCAGTCGGTCGCGGGCGCGAGCAGGGAGGGGCGGCGCATCAGGCCGCGGCACGCCGCGACCGCCTCGCGCTCTCCGGGCCCCCACAGCCAGACGACGGTCGCCGTCTCCGCGATCTGGGCGGTCTGGGCGATCTGGTCCATGGCCTGCGCGAAGCGCTCCGGAGCCCAGGTCTTCGCGGGCCACGATCCCGTGGGAAGGCACGCCACGAGAGGAGCGCTCGCCGCCGGCCGCGCCTCCCCAAGCCACGTCGCGATGCGCTCGCGGGCGGCGCTCCCGACCTGGAAGCGGAGCGCCACCCCGCGCGCGGGAAGGCCCAGCGCGCGCACCTGGTCGAGCGCCGCCTCGGGCGCGTAGCGGAGTATGGACCTTCCGGTTGTGCCGAGAGGTTCGCGCGGCACACGAATCGTGTACGCGCCCCGTCGCCCCGCGATGTCGTAGCCCACGCGGACCGGCGCCCTGGTGAGCCGCGTCATGAGCGCGGTCCTGGGATTCGACACCAGGTCCAGCACCACATCGTAGCCGCCGCGCGCGAGGGTCCAGTAGAGCGCGGCTTGCGACGGGAGGGATCGGCGGTCCAAGGCGAGGACTCGGTCGACGTCCGGATTCCCCGCGAGCAGCGGCTCGAGCCCGCGCGCCACGACCACGTCGATCCGGGCGCGCGGGAGCCCGGTGCGGAGCGCGTGGAGCGCGGGCGTGGTGAGCAGGAGGTCGCCGCCCGCGCGGTGGCGGATGACGAGCGCCGAAGCGACGCGGTCCGGGTCAAGCGGGGGCACGCGCCGCGTCCCTCCACTCGAGAGCCCGCGCGACCGCGGCCACCGCGTCCGCCACCCCGATCCACTTCATGCAGTCGAGGCGCGCGCACTCGTGCCGGTGGCATGGCCGGCACCAGATGTCCCGGGCCAGGAGCTGATGCCCGTCCTCCTCGCGATACGGAAACCAGATCTCCGGGACCGTGGGGCCCAGGATGCCGACGGTGGGCACGCCCAGCGCGGGCCCCGCGTGGAGCGGGCTGCCGTCGTTGGTGACGAGCACGTCGAGCGACGCGATCGCGCCCCAGTAGGCGCGGAGGTTGAGCCCCACCAGGCGCGGCGCCTGGGCGCTGCCCGCGACGGCCTCGACCGCCGCCGCCTCGTCCGGTCCCCCCATCACGACGCCTCGGGCCCCGAGGCCGGGGAGCGCCCGGAGAAGGCCGGCGAAGCGCTCCTCGAACCAGCGCTTCGCGGGCCATCGGTTCCCCACGTGCAGGCCCACGCGAGGCCCTCCCGGCGGGAGCGCCTCGTCGAGCAGCGCCGCGCCGCGGGCCAGCTCTTCCGCGGTGAGCGTGAGGCGAGGGCTCACGCGCGGAGGATCGAGGCCCAGGAATTCGAGCGCACGGAGGTGGTGGTCCACGGCCGAGAGCGGCTCCACGGCCGGCGGCACCACGTGCGTGTACAGGGCCCGCCGTCCGCTCCGCGGGCCCACGCGAACCGGCGCACCGGTCCAGGCCAGGAGGAGCGCGGAGCGGGGATTTCCGTAGAGGTCGATCGTCCAGTCGTAGCGCCCGCGCCGGAGGGTGCGCAGGAGGGAGATCGGCCCGGGAAGGAGCGACCGCTTCGACGGGCGGAACGTGAGCACGCGATCGATCGCAGGGTGGCCGATCGCCGCCTCGGCCGGCCCCTCCTCCGCGAGGTAGTCGATCCGCGAGCCGGGGAAGAGCCGGCGCAGGGCGTCCACCACGGGGAGCGTGAGGATCACGTCGCCGATCCGCCGGAGCCGCGACACCAGCACGCGCCGGGGCTCACGCATTCGCGCCCTCGCCGCGCCGGATCCGTCCGATCAGGTCGCTCGATGCGTGCTCCTTGGGGTCGCCGACGATCACCGTGCGGATTGAAAGCTCGGCCGCGACGCCGCGCTCCGGCACGCTCGCGACCGTGTAGTCGGTCCCCTTGGCGTGGACCGCGGGGCGGAGGCGGCGGAGCACTTCCTCCACCGTATCCCCTTCGAACGGGACGACGAAGTCAACGCACCCGAGAGCGGCGACCAGCTCCATGCGCTCCGCGAGCGGGACGAGCGGCCGTCCGGGCCCCTTGAGCCGGCGCGCGCTCTCGTCCGAGTTCACGGCCACGAGGAGCGCCCGGCCGGCGGCGCGGGCGGCGGCGAGATACCGCACGTGCCCCACGTGGAGGAGATCGAAGATCCCGTTCGCGAGCACCAGGCCCTCGCGCTCGTCCGGAGCCGCCGCAAGGCGCGCGGCCCAGACGTCGAGAGATGCGATCTTCTGATCGCGGGGATCGCGGCTCGCGCCCGCGCTCACGGGCGGATCCGCGGCACCGCGTGCGTCTCGAGGGCTTGAAGCAGCTCCCCCGCGTCCACGGTCGCCGTGCCGCGCTTCATCACCACCACGGACGCCGCGTACGTCGCGAGGAGCGCCGCCTCGAGCTGCGTGGCGCCCGCCCCCAGCGCGAGCGCGGCCGCGGCCGATACCGCGTCCCCCGCTCCCGTCACGTCGGCCACGTCGGAACTCCCCACGATCGGCACGCTCCGCGGCGGCCGCCCGCGCTCGAAGACCAGCATTCCGTCGCTTCCCCGCGTGATCCAGACGGCGTCGGCCGCCGCGGCGCGGCGGAGGGCGTCTCCCGCGCGGCGAAGGGACGGAAGGTCGAGCGAGGGCAGGTGGAACGCCTCGGCGACCTCGTGTTCGTTGGGAGTCAGCAGTGTGGCGCCGCGGAACGAGCGGAGGGCATAGCGCGAATCCACCACGACCGGGGCCCGCGCGCGGCGCGCCGCTTGAAGCACGCCGCGCCGGACCCCGGGGCTCAAGAGCCCGTAGCCGTAGTCCGAGAGCAGCACCGCGTCCGCGCCGCGGATGGCGCGCGCGGCGCCGCGCGTCACGGGGCCCGCCGCGGAATCCGGGAGCGGCGCGCGCCGGCCGCGGTCGAGCCGGACGATCTGCTGCCGCGAGGCGTGGCTGGAGCCGGCGAGCACGCGTGTCTTCACCACGGTTCCCCCGGCCCCGTCGCGGGCGAGCCATCGCGAGTCGACCCCCGACGCCCGAAGCGCCCGGCGCAGGTCCCGCCCGGCGGGGTCGTCTCCGATCCGTCCCACCAGGCGCGCCGCGCCGCCCAGCGAGCGGACGTTCGTGGCCGCGTTCGCGGCGCCTCCCGGGACGGCGCGCTCCTCCTCGAAATCCAGGATCAGGACCGGCGCTTCGCGGGAAATGCGGGAGGAGCGCCCGACCCAGTAGCGGTCCAGCACCAGGTCCCCCACCACGACCACGCTCCGGCCGCGCATCCCCCGGGCCAGCGCGATCAGGCGGTCGCGGGTGGCCGCTTCTTCCTTCATCGCGGGCTCCTCGCCCCCGCCGAATCGAGCAGCCGCCTCCGCGCCCAGGCGTCGGCGTCCCGGATTCCATCCAGCGTGAGCGCCCCCCGCGACGTATGCGCCGCGAGCACCTCCTCCACCATCGGCACCAGGTCGACGTAGCGGATCTTCCTCGCCAGGAAGAGCCCGACCGCCTCCTCGTCCGCCGCGTTCAGCACGGCCGGCGCCGTTCCCCCCGCCGCGAGGGCGCGCCGCGCCGCCGCCAGGCCCGGCGAGCGCGCGGGGTCGGGGGCTTCGAACGTGAGCGAGCCGAGCGAGGCCAGATCCAGCCGGGGGAGCGTCGACTCCCAGCGCTCTGGCCAGGAGAGCGCGTAGAGAAGCGGAAGGCGCATGTCAGGGCACGAGAGCTGCGCCAGGACGGAGCCGTCCACGAACTCGACCATCGCGTGGACGATCGACTGCGGGTGGATCACCACCTCGATCTGCCCGGGGTCGAGCCCGAAGAGCCATCGCGCCTCGATCAGCTCGAATCCCTTGTTCATCAGCGTGGCGGAGTCGACCGTGATCCGCTCCCCCATGGACCAGGTCGGGTGCCGCAACACCTCCTCGGGCGTCACGGCGCCCAGGGTGGAGGGATCGCGGCGAAGGAACGGCCCGCCCGAGGCGGTCAGGGTGACGCGGCGGATCTCGCCCCGCGGGCGCCCTTCGATCAGCTGGTGGAGGCCGCTGTGCTCCGAGTCGACCGGGACGATCGTTCCTCCCCCCTCCGCGGCGACGCGCGCGAGGAGCTCTCCGGCGAGGACCACGGACTCCTTGTTGGCGAGCGCGACGCGCTTCCCCGCCCGGAGCGCGGCGACCGTGGAGGCGAGTCCCGCGCTCCCGACCAGTGCGTTCACGACCACGTCCACGTCGGGGTCCGCGGCCAGGCGGATCAGCGCTTCCTCCCCCTCGAGCAGCTCTCCCCGGAACCGGGACCGCGCCTCCCGCGCGGCCGCCGGGTCCACCAGCGCGACACGGCGGACCCCGAACTCCTCGGCCGCGCGGAGCAGGCCGTCGGCGTTCTTCCGGGCGGCCAGCGTGACCAGCCGCATGCGGTCGGGGTGCGCGCGCGCCAGTGCCTGGGCCGCGGCGCCGATCGACCCCGTCGCGCCGAGAAGGGCGATCCGGATCACGGGAGCACCCGGAGGATGAGGTAGTACGCGACCACCGGAGCGGCGAAGAAGACGCTGTCGAACCGGTCGAGCACGCCGCCGTGGCCGGGGATCAGGCGCGACGTGTCCTTGGTGGCGGCGTCCCGCTTCAAGAGCGACTCGACCAGATCCCCGAGCTGGCCCAGCACGCCCACCAGGGTTCCCAGCACCGCCGCGTCCACCGCGGTGAGATAGGGGGCGAACCACGCGCGCGCGACGAAGGCGGCGCCGATCGCGGCGAGAAGGCCCGCGACCGCCCCCTCGACCGATTTCTTCGGACTCACCTCGGGCATCAGCGGCGTCCGTCCGAAGGCCAATCCGACGGCGTAGGCCGCGGTGTCGCAGATCCACGCGAGGAAGAACGGCAGGAGCGCGAAGGAGGCTCCGAGGGCGTACGGGAGGCTCCACGGCCGCGGGAGCTCGCGCAGCAATCCGATATGGCTCCCGAACCAACCGATGTAGAACACGCCGAGAAGCGTGGCGGCGATGTTCGCGACCGCCTGCTTGCCGGCGCCGCGGCGAAGCTCGGCGAGGAGGATCGCGGCAATCAGGACCGTGAGAAGGCCGCCCAGGTTCCACTCCGCGGTACGGCCGGTTCCCAGACGGAGGTACGCGCCGATCGGGAGGAGGAGCGCCGCGAACGTCCCCGACTTCCAGTGCGGTGCCAGCCCCTTCGATTCCATCATCTGGTAGAACTCGCGGAGCGCGACGCCCACGACGAGGAGCGTGAAGATCAGCCAGGCCACGCCTCCGACGCGCGCCGCGAGGACCAAGAGCGGCAGGAAGATCACGGCGCTCAAGACGCGCATCGGGAGCGACGCGTCGCGGCGGGCCGGGGTGGGCCCCTCCGTCACCGCGATCTCCGCGGCTTCCGCCCGGCCGGCGGGCTCAGTCCGCGCGGCCGAAGCGCCGGCTTCGGTGTTGGAAGTCATAGACGGCCTGGTAGAGGTGCTTGCGGCGGAAGTCGGGCCACAGCGTGTCCGTGACCCAGAACTCCGCGTAGGCAAGCTGCCAGAGCAGGAAGTTCGAGACGCGGAGCTCGCCGCTGGTGCGGATCAGGAGGTCCGGATCGGGGAGGCCGTCGGTGTCCAGCTGCTTCCGAAAGAATTCCTCGTCGATCTGGCCGATCGGGATCCGCCGCTTCCGGTCCTCGGTCACGATGCGCCGCGCGGCGTCCACGATCTCCGCCCGTCCGCCGTAGGAGAGCGCGAGCACCAGGGTGAGGCCGGTCGATTCCCCGAGGAAGCGGCGGGTCTCGTCGAGGATCTCGCGGCTCCGCTCGGGCAGGAGGTCCACGTGCCCGATCGTGCGGAGCTGGACGTTGTTCCGCTTCAGCTCCTCGCGCTCCTCCCGGAGCACCTGCTCCAGGATGCGCATCAGCCCCCGCACCTCGCCGGGCGTGCGCTCCCAGTTCTCGAGAGAGAAGGTGTAGAGCGTGAGCACGCGAACCCCCAGCTCCACGCACCCCTCGACCACCTCCCGGACGGACCGGCGGCCCGCGCGGTGCCCCATCAGCCGGGGCAGCCCGCGCCGCTTGGCCCAGCGGCCGTTGCCGTCCATGATGATCGCGATGTGCTCGGGGACCGGACGCCGGAGCACCTGGTCCGCGGTGGGAGTTTTGGGCGTGGCGCGCATGGGGATCATTACGGGGCGCGGCCGGCTTGCCTCAGACCTCCATGACTTCGGCCTGCTTCTTGTGGAACAGGTCGTCGAGCTGGGCGATGTACCGGTCGTGGAGCTTCTGCACCTCGGTCTGGCTCTTCTTGCTGTCGTCCTCGGATATCTTGTGGTCCTTCTCCTGCTTCTTCAGCTCCTCGTTGCACTCGCGCCGGATGGTGCGCACTCGCACGCGGCCGTCCTCGATCAGCTTGCCCAGGTGCTTGACCAGGTCCTTGCGCCGCTCCTCGGTCAAGGTCGGCAGCGTCAGCCGGATCACCGACCCGTCATCGGCGGGATTCAGCCCAAGGTCCGACTTCTGGATGGCCTTCACGATCTCCGGAAGGATCGCGCGCTCCCAGGGCTGGATCAGGAGCATGCGCGGCTCGGGAACGCTCAGGCTGGCGACCTGCTGGAGCGGGACCGGATTCCCGTAGTACTCCACCTTGATGCCGTCCAGGAGGGACGTGGTCGCGCGGTTGGTGCGCACGGTGGCGATCTCGTGGCGGATCGTCTCCACCGCCTTCTTCATGCGCTCCTCGGCGTTCTTCAGGAACTCTGGGGCCATCCTAGACCTCCACGGCGACCCGCGTTCCCACGGTCTCGCCCTTCAAGGCGCGGACCAGGTTCCCCGGGACGGTGACGTTGAACACGACGAGCGGGAGCTGGTTGTCCATCCCCATCGTGAACGCCGTCCGGTCCATGACGTTCAGGCGGCGGTCGATGGCTTCGAGGTAGCTGAGCGTATCGAAGCGCGTGGCGGCGGGATTCCGCATGGGGTCATCGGTGAACACGCCGTCCACCTTCGTGGCCTTCAGGAGCACGTCGGCGCGGATCTCGACGGCGCGCAGCACCGCCGCGGTGTCGGTCGTGAAGTAGGGGTGCCCGGTTCCCGCCGCCAGGATCACGATGCGCCCCTTTTCCAGGTGGCGGATCGCGCGGCGCCGGATGTACAGCTCGGCCAGGGTCCGCATCTCGATGGCCGACAGGACGCGCGTGGTGATCCCGCGCACCTCGAGGGCGGCCTGGAGCGCGAGGGCGTTGATCACCGTGCCCAGCATTCCCATGCTGTCCGCGGTCGCGCGGTCCAGCCCGTCGCCGGCCGACGCCCCGCGGATCAGGTTCCCGCCGCCGATCACGATGCCGATCTGGGTCCCGGCCCGGGCTCCCTGGACGATCTCGTCGGCTACGCGTGCCAGGGAATGCGGGTCGATGCCGAAGCGCGCGTCCCCGGCGAGGATCTCCCCGCTCAGCTTGAGCAGCACCCGCCGCGGCGAGGGCTCCATGGGGCTCAGGCGTCTCCGATGCGGAACTTGGCGAACCGGCGCACGACGATGTTCTCGCCGAGCTTGGAGATCGCCTGGTCCAACAGCTCCTTCACCTTGCGATCGGGATCGCGGATGTTCGGCTGATCGAGGAGCACGATCTCCTCGTAGTACTTGTCGATTTTGCCGTCCACGATCTTCGCGAGCACGGCCTCGGGCTTGCCCGTCGCCTTCGCCTGCTCGAGAAGGATCGCGCGCTCCTTCTCGATCATCACGGGATCCACGGCGGCGCGGTCCACCGCCTGCGCGTTGGTGGCCGCGACCTGCATGGCCAGGTGCTTCACCAGGCTCTGGAAGTCGTCGGTGCGCGCGACGAAGTCGGTCTCGCAGTCGACCTCGATGAGCACGCCCAGCTGGGAGCCCGGGTGGATGTAGGCGTGGACCAGACCCTGGCGCGCCTCACGTCCCGCCTTGGAGGACGCCCGCGCCATCCCCTGCTTGCGCAGCACCTCGATCGCCTTCTCGATGTCGCCGTTCGCTTCCGCGAGGGCCTTCTTGCACTCCATCATGCCCGCGCCGGTCCGCTCGCGCAGATCCTTCACGTGCGTGGCGGTGATCGTCATTCGAAAACTCCTTCCTCGATGTTCGTGTTCGAAACCGGGAGACCGCGGGTCCGTGGGCCGGCGGCGAGCGGCGGGCCGCCGGGAGACGGTCAGGCGCTGGCGACCACGTTCGCCACCGGCTCGACGGCCGCTGCCTGAGCCTCGGCCTCGCGGTCGGCGCCCTCCTGCGCCTCCTGGCGCGTCGACAGCAGGGTGTCGGAGACCAGGCGGCTGAAGAGCCGGATCGCGCGGATGGCGTCGTCGTTTCCGGGCAGCGGATAGTCGATGACCTCGGGGTCGCAGTTGGTGTCGACGACTCCGATGACAGGAATCCCCAGCCGGTTCGCCTCCGCGACGGCAATGCGCTCCTTCTTCGTATCGATCACGAAGACCGCGGCGGGAAGCTGGGACATCTCCTTGATTCCCGTGAAGATCTTCACGAGCCGGACCCGCTCCTTGTTGATCTGGGCCTGCTCCTTCTTCGAGAGTTTTTCCAGGACGCCGTCGGCGTCCATCTTTTCGATCTCCTTGAAGCGCCGGATGTTCGACTTGATGGTCTTGAAGTTGGTGAGCATTCCGCCCAGCCAGCGCTCGTTCACGTACGGCATGCCGCTGCGCTCGGCCTCCTCGCGGATGGCATCCTTGGCCTGGCGCTTGGTCCCCACGAACAGCACGGTGCCGTTCTTCCGGGCCACGCCCTCCAGGAGGGCGCGCGCGTCCTGGATCGCCTTCAGGGTCTTCTGGAGATCGATGATGTAGATGCCGTTCCGCTCGATGAAGATGAACTTCTTCATCTTGGGATTCCAGCGGCGGGTCTGGTGCCCGAAGTGGACTCCCGCTTCGAGCAATTCCTTCATTCCAATTTCAGCCACGCGACTACCTCCGGTCTTGAGCCTCCGCCCCTTCGATCCGCCGGGCTCCCCGAGGGAGACCGCCCGCGGCCCGGGGCGTGCGTAGTGGCGGCCCTGACCGGTGCCGGGGGGCACCGGAAGGGCCGCGGAATTGCGTTTACCGCTTGGAGAACTGGAAGCGCTTCCGCGCTCCCGCCTGCCCGTACTTCTTCCGTTCCTTCATGCGCGCGTCGCGCGTCAGGAACCCTTCCTTGCCCAGGAGGGCGCGGAGCGAGGGATCGATGACCTGCAGCGCGCGCGCGACGCCGAGCGAAACCGCGCCGGCCTGGCCGGACGCGCCGCCGCCGCGCACCAGCGCGACCACGTCGAACTTGTCGGCCATGTTCACCGCGAGGAGCGGCTCCGTCGCGATCCGCGAGAGCGAAATCCGGCAGAAGTAGCGGTCCAGATCGACGCCGTTCACGGTCCGCTTTCCGGTGCCGGGCACCAGCCGGACGCGCGCGATCGACGTCTTCCGGCGACCGGTCGCCATGTGGGGGGTGGCCATGGTCACTCACCTCCCGTCACGACGCCGGGGAGCGGGAGCGGACGCGGCGCCTGCGCCACGTGCGGATGCTCCGGTCCCGCGTAGATCTTCAGCTTCTTCAGCATGGCGCGGCCGAGACGGTTCTTGGGCATCATCCCCTTTACCGCGAGGCGCACGATCTCCTCGGGCTTGTCGGCCTGCATGTCCCGGAAGCGGGTGCGCGTATCGCCGCCCGGATACAGCGAGTGGCGGAAGTAGATCTTGTTGTCCCGCTTCCGCCCCGTGACCATCACCTTCTCGGCGTTGACCACGATGACATGGTCCCCCACGTCCAGGTGAGGCGAGTAGGTCGGCTTGCGTTTTCCCTTGAGGACGCTCGCGATCTCGCTCGCGAGCCGGCCCAGGATCTGCCCCTCGGCGTTCACGACGTACCAGTCCTGCGTGATCTCCGAGGCGCGTACGGAGTACGTGCCCATCGATTCGACCTCCAGATGCGTTGTTTGGAACGAGCAAACGCTAGAGACTACCAGCACTTAAACCCGCCTGTCAACCTCCCGGACCGGGGATTCCCGCAGAAGTCCAAGGAGGTGCTTCAGATGGCTCAGGGGTAGCCCCACCACGTTGGAGTAGGATCCCTCGATCGCCTCGACGAAGAGAGCTCCCCCTCCCTGCACCGCATAGGCCCCGGCCTTGTCGAGCGGCTCGCCCGTCGCCACGTAGCGGTCGATCTCGTCCTTGCCGATGGGCGCGAACTTGACGATGCTCCGGACGGCCTCGCCCAGCCCCCGCTCCTCGCGCGGATCGAGCACGAAGAGCCCCGTCCAGACTTCGTGGACCCGGCCGGAAAGGAGCGCGAGCATGCGCGCCGCCTCGCCGGGGCCCGCCGGCTTCCCGAGGATCGCGCGGTCGATCGTCACGATGGTGTCCGCGCCCACGTACACGGCCCCGTCGGCGGCATCGTCGCGCGCCGCGCGCGAGTCGCGCGCCTTGGCCTCGGCCAGGCGGAGCACGTGCGCCTCGGGGCGCTCCCCCTCGAGGGCGCGCTCGTCCACGTCCACCGGCGCGATCGCGAAGTGGGCGCCGACCAGAGCCAGGAGCTCGGCCCGCCGCGGCGACCGCGACGCCAGGCACAGCTTCGGCCCGAACGGATTGAGCAGGTTGGGGCGCATGGCTAGCCGGACCTCCTACGGCTCCGGGGACTCGAGAAGAAACGTCGCGGGGCCCTCGTTCACCAACTCGACGCGCATCGCGGCGCCGAAGCGGCCCCTGCGCACCGCGCGGATCCCCGCGCCCTCGAGCGCGGCGCAGAAGCGCTCGTAGGCGGCCTCGGCCGGCGCCGGCGGAGCCGCCGGGTCGAAGCCGGGGCGCCGCCCGCGCGACACGTCGGCGACCAGCGTGAACTGGGACACGACCAGGGCCTCACCCGCCACGTCGATGACCGATCGGTTCATCCGCCCCTCCGGATCCTCGAAGATGCGGAACGCGGCGCACCGCTCCGCCAGCCGGGCCGCCGCCTCCGGCGGGTCCGCGGCGGCGACCCCCAGGAAGATCAGGAGGCCGGGGCCGATCCGGGCGATCTCCGATCCCTCCACCGCCACCGACGCGCGGCTGACACGCTGGAGCAACGCCCTCACGACGCGAGTCCGGCCTCCCCGGGGCGGGACTTCCCGAAGACCTGTTCGCGCTCCACCGCGTCCACCCCGTCGACGTCGTCGATCGCCCGCATCACCTCGCGCAGATGCGCCAGGTCCCGGACCTCGACCACGAACGCGCCGCGCGCGTTGCGGTCGCTGGCCTTGATTCCGGCCGTCCGGATGTTCGTGTTCGTGGTGGAGATGGCCTTCGCGATGTCGGCCAGGAGGCTCTTTCGATCTTGCCCGAAGATGGAGAGCTTCACGGTGAACGAGTCCTCGGGCTTCGCGCTCCAATCGACCACCAGCCGCCGCTCCGCCGAGACCCGCCCGTCGAACGTGTTCGGACAGTCGGAGCGGTGCACCGTGACGCCGCGTCCGCGGGTCACGATTCCCACCACCGCGTCGCCCGGGACCGGCTGGCAGCACTTGGCGTAGGTGACCATCAGGTTGTCCACGCCCTGGATGCGGACGCCGTGGGCGGGGCGCCCGGTGATCGCGCGGATCGTCTCGAGAGAAGCCTCCTTCAGGCGCTGCACCGCTCCGCCGCCGTCCGGGAACCATTTCGACAGCACCTGCTGCACCGAGAGGTTTCCCTGCCCGACCGCGGCATAGAGGCCGTTCACGTCCGGATGTCCCAGCGTCTCCGCCAAGGTCTCGACCGGCATTCCCACCGGGGAGGACAGGCGGCGCCGGCGAAGCTCGCGCTCGATCATCTCCTTCCCCAGCGCGACGCTGTCGGAGTGCTCCGCCACCTTGAGCCAGTGGCGTATCTTGGACCGCGCCGCATGGGTCTGGACCAGCTGGAGCCAGTCCCGGTTCGGCTTCGCGCTGGGAGAGGTGATGATCTGCACCGCGTCTCCGCTCCGGAGCTCGGTGCGCAGCGGAACGATCCGGCCGTTCACCTTGGCGCCGACGCAGTGATGGCCGACCTGCGTGTGCACCTGGTAGGCGAAGTCGAGTGGGGTCGCGCCGCGAGGCAGCCGGCGCAGGTCGCCGCGCGGCGTGAAGACGAAGACCTCGTCCTGGTACAGGGAGGTTTTCAGGAATTCCATGAACTCGTGCGGGTCGCCGGAGGCGGTCTGGAGATCGACGTTCCGGAGGACCGGAGCGAGCTTCGCCTCCAGCTCGGCCTCGGTCTGACGTCCGCCTTCCTTGTAACGGTAGTGCGCAGCCACGCCCAGCTCCGCGATCTGGTGCATCTCCGACGTGCGTATCTGGAACTCGACCATGAGCCCGCCGGGGGCGATCACGGTGGTGTGGAGCGACTGGTACATGTTGCTCTTCGGCGTGGCGATGTAGTCCTTGAAGCGCTCGTGCAGGGGCGTGAAGAGATCGTGCACCACGCCCAGCACACGGTAGCAGTCGGCCTTGTCCTGCGTGATGACGCGCGCGCCCAGGAGATCGAAGATCTCCTCGAAGGGGCGGTCGTGGAGCCGCATCTTCCTGTAGATCGACTCGAGATGCTTGGGGCGCCCCACGACGTCGGCTCGGAGCCCGAGCGCGGCGAGGCGCTCCTTCACCGGGCGCATGACCTCCTGGATCTGCCCTTCCCGCTCCTCGCGCTTCAGCGCCACCTTCTGCCGGAGCTCCTGGAACGCCTCGGGCTCGAGGTACTTGAGGCAGAGGTCGTCCAGCTCCCCCTTCACGCGCGCGATGCCCAGCCGGTGCGCGAGGGGCGCGTAGATCTCGCGGGTCTCGCGGGCGATGGCTCTCGCACGGTCGGCGTCCAGCGCCGTGAGGGTGCGCATGTTGTGGAGGCGGTCCGCCAGCTTGACGAGGATGACCCGGAGGTCGCGCGCCATGGAGAGGAGCATCTTCCGGAAGTTCTCGGCCTGTTCCACCTCGGGCCGGTCGAAGTGCAGGCCGCTGATCTTGGTGACGCCGTCGACCAGGGCCGCCACTTCGGAGCCGAAGGAGCGGGTGAGGGTCGCCAGGTCGATCCCCGTGTCCTCGACGACGTCATGGAGGAGCGCCGCCTGCAGAAGGGTCTCGTCCACTCCCGCGCCCAGGAGGTCCACCAGGATGGCGGCCACCGCGACCGCGTGCGTCACGAACGGCTCGCCCGAGCGGCGGCGCTGGTCGACGTGCGCGCGCGCGGCGAAATCGTACGCGGCCCGAACCTTGTCGGCGAGGTGGGGGCGGCCGGTCTTCTGGAGGGCCTCGAGGAGCGGCCCCAAGGCGTCCGGGGGGGCCGGTCCCATGGTCAGCGGACCTGGATGTCCCGGAGCTTGAGCTGGAGGCGGGACCGGTTCTGCCACACGTTGATGGTGGGAACGAACGCGACCGACAGGCGTCCGCCGTTCGAGTGGATCGCGCCGGCCAGGTGGCCCATGCCGAACCCGATGCAATCCAGGTCGCGGCCGTCCTGGCGGATGGTGAGCTTCAGGTGGTTCCGGCTCACGACGGAGGGCGGAAGCGAGAGCGTGACGTCGTCGGCCACGAAGAGAGGCTCGGCGTTTCCGATCCCGAAGGGCGCGAGCCGGTCCAGGAGCTCGACCAGCTCCTCGTTCAAGTGGCCGAGATCCATGGGCCCGTCGATCGAGAGCTTGGGGATGAAGTCCTCGGGCTTCACGCGCGCGCTCACCACCGCGCACAGTTTCTCGCGGAAGGCTTCGAGGAACTCGGTCTTGATGGTGAGCCCCGCCGCGTAGGAATGCCCCCCGAAGCCCAGGAGGTACTCGCGGCACTCTTGAAGGGCCTGGCAGACGTCGAACCCGGGGATGCTCCGACCCGACCCCTTCCCCTCGTCGCCGTCGGACGCGATCAGGATCGTCGGGCGGTGGAAGCGCTCGATCAGACGCGAGGCCACGATGCCGAGCACGCCCGGGTGCCACCGGTCGGACCAGAGCACGATGGCCGGCGGGAGGTCGGCGCCGTGGGACTTGAGCAGCTGGAGCGCGTCCTCCAGCGTGGACTCGTCGATCTTCTTCCGGTTGGCGTTGTCCTCTTCGAGGCTCTCCGCGATGATCGCCGCCTCGCGGGGATCGGTGGAGAGCAACAGCCGCACGCCGCTCTCCGCGTTCCCCAGCCGGCCCGCCGCATTGATGCGCGGCGCAAGGATGTAGGCCACGTGGCCGCTCTCCACGCGCCGGGTGCGGAGCCCCGCAACCTCCTTGAGGGCGACGATGCCCGGCTTGTCGGAGTGGCAGAGGCGCTCCAGCCCGATCTTCGCGAACACCCGGTTCTCGCCCACCAGCGGCACCACGTCGGCGATGGTGCCGAGCGCGACCAGGTCGAGATGGCGGAAGACGAACTCGGGCGGGAGCAGGTCCGGGCGGCGCGCCGCCAGCCCCTGCACCAGCTTGAACACCACGCCGACCCCCGCCAGCTCCTTGAAGGCGTACGTGCAGTCCTTGCGCTTCGGGTTCAGGACCGCCGCCGCCTGGGGCAGCTCGCCGAGCGGCTCGTGGTGGTCGGTCACGATGACGTCGATCCCCGAGTCCCGCGCCATGGCCACTTCGCGGGTGGCGGTGATGCCGCAGTCCGCCGTGATGACCAGCCGGATGCGGCGCTTCCGCGCCACCTCGACCCCGCGCTCCGAGAAGCCGTAGCCGTCCCGGATTCGGTCCGGGATGAAATACGAGACGCGGGCGCCCATCTTGGCGAGCGTCGCCGTCAGGAGCGAGGTGGAGGTGATGCCGTCCACGTCGTAGTCGCCGAAAACCAGGATCGGCTCGTTTGCCGCGAGGGCCTGGAGCACACGGTCCACCGCGCGGTCCATGTCGCGCATCGAGGACGGGTCCAGGAGCCTGTCCGTGGAGGGAACCAGGAACGACTGGACCTGCGCGGCCGAGGTGAAGCCCCGGTTGGCCAGAAGCCGCGCGAACGTATCCGAAACCCCCAGCTGGGCCGCCAGTTCGGCGGCCAGCTCGGGCGCGGCGGGGCTCTTTAAGACCCATGTCTTGGGCGTCGAAGGGCGCAATGCTACCTCGGGGCGGTCATCGAGACGGCGTGGACTGGAGGAACAAATCGATTGTAACACGTAGCGGGTCCGATCAGAGGAGATATCCCCCCGAGACGTGCAGGGCGGAGCCGGTGATATAGCCGGATTCCTCGGCCAGGAGGAAGAGGGCCGCGCGCGCGATCTCCCCCGGAGTCCCCAGCCGCCGCGCCGGGATCCGGCCGGCCGCGGCGGCCCACGCCGCGGGAAGGCCAGGCGCCTGGATCACGCCCGGAAGAATGAGGTTCACGGTGATGCCGTGCTCCGCCTCTTCCTGGGCGACGGAGCGGGCGAGCGTGAGGAGCGCGATCTTCGCCGCGCGGTAGGCGTGCGCGCGGCCGGCCGCCCGCGGGGCGTCGGCTCCCGCGACCCCGAAGAGGAGCACGCGCCCGAAGCGGCGTCGGCGCATGCCGGGAAGGACCGCCTGCATCGCGGCGAGTGCGCTCGTCACGTTGGAGCGGACCAGGGACTCCCACCGATCCGGCGTGAGCGCGGCGAACGGACCCTCCCAGTAATCGCCGGCCGCGTGCACCAGGATGTCGGGCCCCGCGCGGCCGCGCCCGCCGCGGCCGCGCCCGCCGCGGCCCCGCGCGCGCCCGCCTCCGTCCCCCGCCGGGAGCGCCGCCGCGGCGCGCACGAGCCGCGCCGCGACCCCCGCCCGCGCCGCGTCCCCGCGCGCGACGGCGATGGAGAGCCCCCGCACCGACGCCTCTTCCCGCACGCGCCGGAGCGCCGCGGCGTTCCGGCCGGCCGCGAGCACGCGGCATCCCTCCCGCGCCAGAGCAAGCGCCACGGCCCGCCCCAGCCCGCGCGAGCCGCCGATCACCAGCGCCGAGCGGCCGGCAAAGCCCGTCCCGGGGTCCGTCTGTTGGGTCGTCTCCATTGGGTGTGGTACTATAGGCGGCTCAGTCCGCAAGTCAATCGAGGGCCGATCGTCATGAACGACCAGCGCTGGGAAGAGGTGCTCCGACGCCTCGACAAGCACTTCGGAAACCTCGAATTCGACGAGACCGAAGACGAGGAGACCCACGCCGTCTCCGAGTCGGTCACCTGGGCCAGCCCCCAGGGGCGCATGCGGCTGGTGCGCGTCACCAAGCCATTGGTCGTGGACAAGAAGCTCCACTACTCCAACCGCGCCGGCGGCGGCAGCCACGTCGAGTACGTCTACTCCAAGACCGAGTCCACCAGCCGCATCCGCCTCTACCGGTGGTCCGATCCGCTGAACGACTGGGAAGAGATCGACGCCTCCGCCCTGACCGGCCAGGAGCAGCGGTAACTCCGTGGACCGGCACGTCGGCCTCGACCTGGTCCGCGTCACCGAAGCGGCGGCGCTCGCGTCGGCCCGCTTCATGGGGCGCGGCGACGCGCACGGGGCCGACCAGGCGGCGGTGACCGCGATGCGGCGCGCGTTCGACAACGTGGACGTGCGCGGCACGGTGGTCATCGGCGAGGGGGAGCGCGACGAGGCGCCGATGCTCTACATCGGCGAGCGCGTCGGCTCGGGTTACGGCCCCGAGGTGGACATCGCCCTCGATCCCCTGGAGTGCACCAACTCGGTCGCCTTCGGCCGCGACAACGCGCTCGCCGTGATCGCCCTGGCCCAGAGGGGGCATTTCCTCCACGCCCCCGACACCTACATGGAAAAGATCGCCGTCGGCTCCAAGGCGGCCGGCGCGATCGACCTCTCGCGCACGGTGGAGGAAAACCTGGAGGCCGTCGCGGCCGCCAAGGGCTACGACCTCGACGATCTCACCGTCGTGGTTCTCGACCGCCCCCGTCACGAGGAGCTGATCCAGCGCATCCGCAAAGTCGGGGCGCGCATCCACCTGATCTCGGACGGGGACGTCTCGGCGGCCATGGCCACAGCCGTCGAATCGACGGGGGTGGACGTGCTGCTGGGGGTCGGCGGCGCTCCCGAGGGCGTGCTGGCCGCGGCCGCGCTCCGGTGCCTGGGCGGCGCGATGCAGGGGCGTCTCAAGTTCCGGAACGACGCCGAGCGAGACCGCGCGAGGCGCATGGGGATCGACGACGCCGACCGCATCTACACCGAGACCGATCTGGCGCGCGGCGATTCGATCATTTTCGCGACGACCGGTGTGACCGACGGCGACATGCTCGACGGAGTCCGCTTCAGCGGAAACGGCGCGGAGACCCATTCCATGGTGATGCGCGCCGCCACCGGCACCGTGCGCACGCTGCGGACCAGCCACCGCTTCTCCAAGCCGGACGGCCACCCCGTCGTGATCGAGCCGTTCGAAGCCGTCCGCCGCTCCTGAGCCCCGTGGCGCGCGCGCGCGAGGCAACCCTCCCGACCCCGGAGTCCCAGGAGCCCCTCGACCTGCTCGCCGTGGGCGCGCACCCCGACGACGTGGAGATCTCCTGCGGCGGGACGCTCGCCGCCGCCGCGGCGCAGGGACTGTCGGCGGGAATCCTCGACCTGACCCGCGGCGAGCTCGGCACCAACGGCACGCCCGAGATCCGGGCCGCAGAGGCCGCCGAAGCCGCGCGCATCCTGGACGTCCGCGGCCGGTGGAACGCCGGCCTCCCCGACGGGGCCGTCCACGCGCACGATCCCGAGCAGGTCCGCCGGGCGGTGGAGTGGATCCGGCGCCTCCGCCCGGACGCGCTGGTGGTCCACTACCCCCGCGACCGCCATCCCGATCACGTCGCGGCTTCCGAGCTGATGGAGCGCGCCGTGTACCTGGCGGGACTTCACCGCTTCCCCGCGGAGGGGGAGCCGTTCCGCCCCCGCGTGCGCTACCACTTCGCGTCCCGGATCGGCTTCGCCCCGTCCTTCGTCGTGGACGTGACCGCCTCGTGGGACAAGAAGCGCGCCGCGATCCTGGCGCACCAGAGCCAGGTCGCGAGCGCGGCGCCGGACGCGCGCCCCACGCCGCTCAATCGGGAGGGCTTCCTCGAGTTCGTGGAATCGCGCGCGCGCCATTACGGCGGGATGATCGGGGTTCGCTACGGGGAGCCCTTCCACGCCGCCGATCCGATCGGCATCCGCGCCCTCGACGTCGTCTTCCGGGCGCCGCGCCCGGCGCCGGGCGCGTTTACCGGCTAGAGGGCGCGAGCGCGGTCCGCGCGGCGCGGAAGGCGCGCAGGCGTTCCGCGTAGCGCGCGTTCCCGCGCGCCAGCCTCGCGGCGCGCTCGGCGGCCTCGATCGCGCGCTCCAGATTGCCCGCCCGGTAGGCTGCTTCGGCCAGGGTGTCGAGGATGTTCGGATCGTCGCCTCGGGCCAGCACCGCGGCCTCCGCGAAGCGGAGCGCCTCGCTCGGATCGCCTCCCCGGGTCGCGAGAAACCACGCCAGCTCGTTCAGCGCGCCTCCGTCCTTGGGCGCCCGAGCGACGGCGGCTCGAAAGCCCGCCTCGGCCGCCGCGTATTCGCGGCGGGCGGTCGAGTCGTCCCCACCCCGTCGCGCGGCGTCGCCGAAGCGGACGTGTGCGGCGGGAAGGAACGTTTCGGCGTCGCGGGCGTAGAGCCTCCCCAGAGCGCTCACCGGGTCCTCTCCCTGGTCCACGCGCAGGTCCACCAGCCGGTCGGAGCCCGACCCGGGATCCGCGTCCGCGCGCACCACCAGGAGCGCCGCGGACGCGTCCATGCCGCGGTGCTCGAACGGCTCTCCCTCGGCGCGCTCGGCCGCCTCCAGTCCCCGGAGAAGCCTCGCCCCCAGCTCCCGCGAGGACGCCTCCTCCAGCGGGGCGTCGGTGCTGCGAGGGTGCCGGCCAGCGCCGGGCGTCCCGAAGAAGACCGACTCCATGGCCGCTAGCGTTTCCTGGCCGCGGAGCCCGAAGCCGGCGCACGCGAACCCGGGCCTCGCGCGGGCGCCCGAATATCCGGGGAGCCGCGTGCCCGAGACGGCGGCCGCGCGGCCGTCGCGCGCGATCGCGATGGCCTGGCGCGCGGCCGGGTCCCCCGGCTCCGCGCGCAGGATCGCGAGCGCGGAGTCGGCATCCGCTCCGGCCGCCAGAGCGGCGAGAGCCGCGTGGAGCCGCGTGGCGCCCGGACCCAGGGACGCGACCGCCCCCGCCCCCGCGGCCGCGGCGGGGATGCGCGCCCCGCAGGCGATCTGCGAGGCGGCGCACGCCACTCCCCAGGAGCCCGCCGCCGAATCGAACGCCACGAGCGCGAAGGAGGGACCCGTCTCCTCACTGGCGCGGGATGCCGCCCCGAGCCAGTCGGGAGGAGGCGGAGCGGGCGAGGAGGCGTTGGGCGGGTGAGAAACCGCGGTGCTGTCGAGGGTCGCGGACCCGGCGCGGGCCGGGGCGGGATGCAGGGGGCCCGTGCCCGCCCCGATCGCCCCCATCCCGACGATCGCCCCGATCCCCACGATCGCCGCCGCGGCGATCGCGACCCGGGCCGTCGCCGTCACCGCGCGCGTTTGCGGACGAGCACGCGCTCGGCGGCGCGGATCACGTCGGGGGCCTTGATCCCGAAGGCGGCCATCAATTCATCCTGCTTTCCGGAGCGGCCGAAGCGGTCGTGCACCGCGACCAGCTCCATCGGCACCGGGTGCGTGCCGACCACCACCTCGGCGACGGCGCCGCCCAGCCCGCCGTGCATCTGGTGCTCTTCGGCCGTCACGATGGCGCCGCACTCGCGGGCCGCGCGCTCGATGGCCGTGTGATCCAGCGGCTTCAGCGTGTGCAGGTTCACGACGCGCGCCTCGATCCCCCGCGTCGCCAGCTCGGACGCGGCGACCAGGGCCTCGTAGACCATGACGCCGCAGGCGATGATCGCCAGATCGCGCCCCTCGCGGAGCACGTTCGCCTGCCCGATCGTGAAGGGGGTGTCTGCGTCCGTCACCACCGGAACCGGCTCGCGCCCAAATCGAATGTAGTAGGGGTGCGCGTCGGACCCGGCCGCGACCGTCGCCTTGCGCGTCTCCCAGTAGTCGCAGGGGACGATCATCCGCATGTTGGGAATGGCGCGGACGATCGCGATTTCCTCCATCGCCTGGTGGGTCGCGCCGTCCGGACCCACGCTGATGCCGCCGTGGGCTCCGCCGATCTTCACGGGCAGGTCGGTGTAGGCCACGGTCACGCGCATCTGGTCCGCGCTTCGGCAGGATGCGAAGGCGCCGTAGGTCGCGAGAAACGGGATCTTCCCCACCGCCGCGAGCCCCGCGGCCACGCACATCATGTTCTGTTCGGCGATGCCGACCTGGATGAAGCGATCGGGGAACCGCTCGGCGAAGAAGTTCACGTTGGTGGATCCGGTCAGGTCCCCGACCAGGACCACGACGCGCGGATCCCGCTCGCCCAGGTCGACCAGTCCGTGGCCGAATCCCTCGCGCGTGCGCTTCATCTCCGGCTTCGCCAGCGTGGCTGCCGGGCGCGGGGCGGCGGGCGCGGCACCGCTCATGGCCGCCCCGCTCCGTTCGCGGATGGCGCGACGGCCGGGACCGCGTGCGTCTCGAGGCGCTTCGTCCACGCCTCCAGCGACGTTCCCAATTCGACGAGCGCCTTCTCGGCCTGCTCCGCGTTGGGGGGGATGCCGTGCCAGCGGTAGTCGTCCTCCATGTACGAGACGCCCTTTCCCATCACCGTCTTCGCCAGGATGACGGTCGGCTTCCCCTTCGTGCGCCGCGCCTCGTCGAAGGCCTGGATCACGGAGGCGATGTCGTGCCCGTCGCACGTCACGACGTGCCAGTTGAAGGCGCGCCACTTGTCCGCCAGGGGCGCGATTCCCATCACGTCCTGCACGTCCCCGTCGATCTGCTTCCGGTTGTAGTCGATCACGCCGCAGAGGTTGTCGAGCTTGTAGTGGGCCGCGAACATGGCGGCTTCCCAGATCTGCCCCTCCTGCTGCTCCCCGTCGCCCATGACGCAGTAGACGCGCCGCGGGTTTGCGTCCATGCGTGAGCCCAGGGCCATGCCGCATGAGACCGAGAGGCCTTGCCCCAGGGAGCCGGACGAGACTTCGATCCCCGGAGTGTCATGCTTGCTGGGATGCCCCTGGAGATGCCCCTGGAACTGGCGGAATCCCAGCAAATCCCTGAGCGGAAAATAGCCGCGTTCCGCCATGAGGGAATAGATCGCCGGCGTGATGTGGCCGATCGAGAAGTGCCAGAGGTCGCGGGCCGGGTCGTCCAGGCGCGACGGATCGACGTTCATCTCGCGGAAGAAGAGCACGGTGCCGAAGTCGGCCGAGGAGAGCGGGCCGCCGCTGTGCCCGGACTGCGAGCGCGCGAGGAGCGCGACGATGTCGCGGCGGACGAAGAGCGCCCGTTCGCGAAGCTGGTTGTGATCCAGTTCCAGACGCGGCATGCGATTTCTCCCCGAGGGTGAAACAGAAAGTCTACGCGTTCACGTATCGCGCGTCCAGCGGCTGTGGGATCCTGCCAGCGCGGATCGCCTCCGCGACTTCCGCCAGTCCCTGGCCGACGCGCGTCTCGGCGCGAAACCCCCAGAGACGCTCGATCCGCTCGAAGGAGACGCGGTAGTTGCGCGGGTCCTTCGCGGCCGGAAGGACGCGCACCCTCGCCTCGGGAATGCGCTCCTCGATCTCCGACTTCAGATCCCGGAGCTGATAGTTCTCCAGATTGTCGCCCACGTTCAGGACCGGCGCCCCCTCGGGAACCGCCTCGGACAACGCCAGTCGAAGCGCCCTTGCGATGTCGGCGACGTGGACGAAGGGGCGCCACTGCTCTCCACCGAAAATCGTGACCTCTCCCTTCAGCACCGCGTCCCGCGCGAGGAGATTCACCACCAGGTCAAAGCGCATGCGGGGCGAGACGCCGTAGACCGTGCCGAAGCGGAGCAGCACCGGCGAAAGGGTCCCTTCCGAGGCCAGCTCCAGCAATCCCTGCTCCGCGTGCCACCTCGTCTCGGCGTACAGGGAGAGGGGCCCCACCGGCGATTCCTCGGTCAAGAGCTCGTCCCGGCCTTCGCCGTAGACGCTGCACGTGGAGGCGAAAACGAAGCGCCGCACGCCGCGGGCCGCCGCCGCGCGCGCGAAGGCCACGGTCGCGGTCCAGTTGGTCTGTACCGCGCGCTCCTCGTCCAGGGCGCACGCCTTGTCTCCCACGATCGCGGCCAGGTGGATCACCGCTCCCGCTCCCTCCAGCGCTTCGGCGTAGACGCGGGGGTCGCGCAGGTCCCGGTGCAGCACTTCCAGCTCGGGAGTGGACTCCAGGCCGCGGAGGCCCTCGCCGCCGAACAGGAAGCGGTCGACCACGCGCACGCGCTCCCCTTCGGCCAGGAGGCGGCGGACCAGCACGGAGCCGATGTAGCCCGCGCCGCCCGTCACGAGGATCGGCGCGGAGATCACCGGCGAACGAGCAGGTGGAGGTGGTGGTCGGCCGCGGCGCGCGCCATGGCACCCGCGGGGCGGAGCGCCCGATCCCAGGCGGCGGCGCGCTCGAAGAACGGAGCCAGGCGCGGATCGCGCCGCCGCTCCTCGCCCAGCGCGCGCGAGGCGTGGCGCTGGAGCGAGTAGAAAAGGTTCGAGCCCAGGGTGCGCTCCTGGAACGCTCCCGCCGTCTCGGCGAGCAGCTCCCGCTGGCGCACCACCGCGCAGTAGTAGCCGTTCTCGCGCTGCGCGCCGTCGCGATGCGGATTGTCGCCGGGATCCCGGAGGAGACGGCTCTCGTCGTTGTTCAGCACCACGGCGAGCACGCCGCCGGGGGCGACCACCCGCGCCAGCTCGGCGACGGTAGCCCGGCGGACCTCGGGAGGAAGATGCTCCACGAGCCCGAGGCAGACGGCGACCGAGAACGAGCCGTCCCGGAACGGCAGGCGGTCGGAGCGGAGGCGAACCGGATCCAGGTTCCGCACTCCGGCGGACGCGGCGTTCCGCCGGAGGCGCCGGAGCATCCCGTCCGCGAGATCGCCGCAGGCGAGGCGGCGCACCCGGGGCGACAGCTGGAGGGATATGCGCCCGACCCCGGCCGCCAGATCGAGGCCGCGGGAGGCGGGAGCGGGTCCCGCCGACTCGAGGAGCGCGTCGCCGAGCACGCCCGCTTCCCACGCGTCGTAGGCGGCGTTCACGTGGGCGGGCTCGCCCAGGCTCAGCACCGCGGCCAGCTCGTCCGCTCCTTCATGCCGCGACGCGCCCCAGTAGGCCGCCGCGCGCGTCGCGTCGTAGCCGGTCACGCGTCTTGCTGCCCGGCCGGGGCGCCGCTATAGTACGGGCCATTCGAGCCGCCGCGCGGGGACGCCCCGCGCGCTCCGCGCCGCCACGAGAAGGAGCCAGGATGCCCGAGAATGCCGAGCTTGTTTCCAGCCCCGCGGTCGAGTGCCTGAAGTGCGGCAAGCTGTTCGGTCCGAACCAGATTTTCCATCTGAAAGAGAATCCCCGCCGCTCCTACATCCGGTGCCCGCACTGCGGCGCCCGGAACGAAGTGCGCGGCGAAGAGCGGTTCCTGATCCGTCTCGTCGGGATCATTCCCGAGCCGCCCGCTTCCCGCGCCGGCTCGCAGGCGATGTCCCGCCCGGAGAACCCGCTCCCCTAGATCCACGCCGGCCCGCGGGCCACGCGTCCGCGCGACGGACAGACGCGAAAAAAAGGGTCCCCTTCCCGCTCGGGAAGGGGGCCCGTTATGTGCCCGGGGCGAGATTTGAACTCGCACGGGGTTACCCATACGCCCCTCAAACGTACGTGTCTACCAGATTCCACCACCCGGGCGTTCGATGCGTCATTTGCCGCCGGTCGCGGGCGCCTGCCCGTTGCCGGCAGACGGAGGCACGGCACTGCCATTCCCCGGACCCGGAACCGCCGGCGCGGGCGCCGTGGTACCGCTCGGGGTGGGCATGGCGGTGCGGCCGCCGGGGGCCTGGGGTGATGTGCCCGGGGCCGGCGCCTGCGCTCCGCTCGCCGCGCGTCGGCGCGCTTCTTCCTGGACCAGGCTCCGCCGTGCTCCGGCCCGCGACGAGGTGAGGCCCAGGGTGAGGGACGTCACGAAGAAGATGACCGCGAGGACCGTCGTGGATCGGCTCAAGAACCCCGCGGCGCCGCGTCCTCCGAACAAGGTCTGGCTCGACCCGCCGCCGAAGGCGCCGGCCAGCCCGCCTCCCTTCCCCGACTGGAGAAGGATCGCGAGCATGAGCGAGATGCAGGCGACCACGTGAACCGCGACGATGAGACCTGTCATGAGACCGGGCATGCGCAACATTCCTTTCGAGGATGATTGCCGCGACGAGCGAGTAGGAGAGCCTACCACGCGCTCCCGGAGGGGTCAATCCGGGGGGCCCGCCGCGAGGTGGCGGGCGATCTCGAGGAATGAGGCCGCCTTGAGGGACGCTCCGCCGACCAGGAACCCGTCGACGCCGGGCGTCCGGGCAAGCGGGCCCGCGTTCTTGGCGTCGACGCTCCCGCCGTACAGGATCGGGACCTCATTGCCCGCGGCGCCCGCGGCTCCGCGCCCGGCCAGGGTCAGCTCCTCCCGAACCCACTCGTGCGCCTCCGCCACCTCCTCGGCCGTGGCGACCACGCCGGTGCCGATGGCCCACACCGGCTCGTAGGCGACCCACAGCGGCGCACGGGAGGGCGCGCCCTCGAGCGCCCGGCGAAGCTGGCGGGCGAGCACGTCCCTCGTCTCGCGCCGCTCCCGCTCGGCCAACGTCTCGCCCACGCACAGCACGGGCTTGAGCCCAGCCCTCCACGCCGCCTGGAGCTTCTGGCGGGCGATCGGATCGCTCTCGCAGAAGAGCCTTCGGCGCTCGGAGTGCCCGACCAGCACGTGGCTCGCGCCGGCGTCGCGCGCCTGCTCGGCGGAGATTTCGCCGGTGAACGCGCCCTTCGGCTCGAAGTGGCAGTTCTGCGCGCCGAGCCGTGGATCGCCCTCTCGGAGGGCGGCGGCCAGCGGAGCCAGGAGGGTCGCCGGCGGGAAGAGAACGCAGGCGAGGTCTCCGCGCCCGCGAAGTCCCGCCGCCACCTCGTCGAACAGGGCGCGCGCCTCCGCCAGGAGCAGGTTCATCTTCCAGTTTCCCGCCAGGATGCGCTTCATCACGCCGGACGGGCAGCGGCCTCGAGGGCGGCAACGCCGGGCAGCTCGCGCCCTTCGAGGAACTCCAGCGAGGCGCCGCCGCCGGTCGAGAGGTGGCTGATCTGGTGCTCCATCTCGGCCCGGCGCACCGCGGCCAGCGAATCGCCGCCGCCGACAACCGTGAAGGCGCCGCGCCGGGTCGCGATCGCGACCTCGCGCGCCGTGCCGATCGTCCCCGCCGCATAGGCCGGCATCTCGAAGATTCCCATCGGCCCGTTCCAGAAGACGGTTTTCGCTTCGGCGAGCACCGCACCGATGGCTGCCAGAGATTCGGGGCCGATGTCCACGCCCATGCGATCCGGCGGGATCGCCGACACCGGGACCACGCGCCCCTCGTCCGAGCCGCCGGTGTCCGCGGCCGCGCGGCAGTCCACGGGGAGCCCGATCTTTCCGCCGTCGGGGGAGGCCAGGAGCTCGGCGGCCAGCGGGATCTTCTCCTCCTCCACCAGCGAGCGCCCCGTGGCGATCCCCTGCGCGCGCAGGAAGGTGAACATCATGCCGCCGCCGATGAGGAGGCGGTCCACGCGCGGAAGGAGGTTCTTCACCACGTCGATCTTTCCTGAGATCTTGGCTCCGCCCAGGATGCTCACGTATGGCCGCTCGGCTCCTTCCAAAAGCCGGCCCAGGGCCGACAGCTCTTTTTCCATCAGGAACCCCGCGGCCCGGTCGGGAAGGAACGCCGTGATCCCGACCGTGGAGGCGTGCGCCCGGTGCGCCGAGCCGAACGCGTCGTTCACGTACGCGTCCGCGAGGCGGGCCAAGGCGCGGCTCCACTCGGGGTCGTTCGCCTCTTCGCGGGGATCGAACCGGAGATTCTCGAGCAGGAGCGCCTCGCCCGGCTTCAGGACGCGGGCGGCCGCCTCCGCCTCCGGGCCCACGATCGTCTCGGCGAAGCCCACGGGCGCCTTCAGATATTTCGAGAGCACGGCGCGCACGGGCAAAAGGCTGAGCTTTCGGTCGGGCTTTCCCTTGGGGCGCCCGAGGTGGGACGCGATCACCAGGCGGCCGCCCTTGTCCAGGAGATAGCGAAGCGTCGGTAAGGACGCGACGATGCGGGAGTCATCCGCGACCTCCCCCTCCGGCGTCAGGGGCACGTTGAAGTCGACGCGCACGAAGATCGCCCTCCCGGCCACCTCCAGCGAGGTCAGCCGGCGAAGCGACACGGCTCCCCCGTCACGACGAGCGGCCCAGGAGGAGCAGCGCGTCCACCATGCGGTTCGAGAATCCCCACTCGTTGTCGTACCAGGCGAAGACCTTCACGATACGGTCTCCCTGGGTCATGGTGAGCGGCGCGTCGAAGATCGAGGAGTGCGGGTTCCCCACCACGTCCTGCGAGACGATGGGGTCCTCGTTGTACTGGAGGATGCCCTTGAGCCGCCCGCCGGCGGCCGCCTTCATCGCCTCGTTTACCGCGGCCGCGGTCAGGGGCCGCGCGGTCTGGGCCGTCAGGTCGACCAGGGACCCGCAGGCGATGGGCACGCGGACCGCGATCCCCTCCAGCTTCCCCTGGAGCGACGGGAGGACCAGCCCGATCGCCTTGGCCGCGCCCGTCGAGGTGGGAATCATGGACTGGGCGGCTCCGCGCGCGCGGCGCAGATCCTTGTGCGGCGCATCGAGCAGCCGCTGGTCGTTGGTGTAGGCGTGCACGGTGGTCATCAGGCCGCGCTCGACGCCGAACGCCTCGTCCAGGACCGAGAGGACCGGTGCCAGGCAGTTGGTGGTGCACGAGGCGATCGACACGACATGGTGCTTTGCGGGATCGAAGGTCTTGTGATTCACGCCCATCACAAACGTGGCGTCGGCGCCCTTCGACGGGGCGGACACCAGAACGCGCTTCGCGCCCGCGCCCAGATGGACCGCGGCCTTGTCCCGGTCGGTGAAGTGGCCGGTGCACTCCAGCACCACGTCGATCCCCAGATCTTTCCAGGGCAGCGCTTCGGGCTTGGGCTGGCAGAGCACGCGGATCGTCTTCCCGCCGACCCCGATCGCGCCGTCCGCCGCGGTGAACCGCTCGGGCCAGGGTCCGTGGATCGAGTCGTAGCTCAGGAGATGGGCCAGGGTCTTCGCGTCGGTGACGTCGTTCACCACCTCGAAGTCGATCCCTTCTTTCCGCTTGAGAGCGGCGCGGAGCACGAGACGTCCGATCCGCCCGAACCCGTTGATCGCGACGCGCACGACCCCCTCCTAGCTGAAGAAGACGCGGGCCATCTGGTACAGCTCCGGCCCGACGGTTTTGAGCTTCCCGACCGCCTCGGCGAGCGGGACATTCACGATCTGCGTGCCTCGAATTCCGACCATGCGGCCGAACCCCTTCGCCGCGACCAGGTCCACGGCGGCGATCCCGAATCTCGAGGCGAGGACCCGGTCGAACGCGGTCGGCGAGCCCCCGCGCTGGATGTGCCCGAGGATCGTATACCTCGTCTCGAATCCCGTCTCCTCCTCCAGCCGCTCCGCCACCGTGGCGCCGATCCCGCCCAGGCGGGCATGGCCGAACGCGTCCTTCTTCCCGCTGGCCACGTGCGGAGCCTCATCGGTCTCGTCCGCGAGGCGCGCGCCTTCGGCGACCACGATGATGCTGAAGCTCTTTCCACGGTCGTGGCGGCGCCGCACCATCCCGGTCAGCTCGCCGAAGGCCAGGGGGAACTCGGGGAGAAGGGTGAGGTCCGCGCCTCCCGCGATCCCGCTCTCGAGCGCGATCCACCCCGCATGGCGCCCCATCACCTCGACGACCATCACGCGGTCGTGCGACTCCGCCGTGGTGTGCAGGCGGTCGATCGCCTCGGTCGCGATCGCGAGGGCAGTGTCGAAGCCGAAGGTAACGTCGGTGCCGTTCACGTCGTTGTCGATGGTCTTGGGCACACCGACCACCGGGAGCCCGTCCTGGGCCAGCTTGCTCGCGGTGCCCAGCGTGTCCTCGCCGCCGATCGCGACCAGAGCGTCGATCCTGTGGTCCACCAGGGCGGCCCGGATGCGCGCCGGTCCGTCGTTTTCCTTGAAGGGGTTCGTTCGGGAAGTGCCCAGGATGGTGCCGCCGCGGGGAAGGATTCCCGACACCTTGGACAGGTCCAGCGCTTCGATCTCGTCGACCAGAAGGCCGCGCCACCCGTGGCGGATGCCGCAGACCTCCCATTCGTGGCCCTTGATCGCGCGCTGCACGACTGCACGAATGACCGCGTTCAGGCCCGGGCAATCCCCGCCACCCGTCAGGACTCCGATTCGCATGCGGCCCCCCGCCAGGCGATAGATAAATGACGAGTTCCGAGCAACTTAGAGCGCCGGAGTTTAGGCGAGGTCCGGCCCGCAAGTCAAGCCCCGCGCGTCAGTGGATTCCGGTGGTCGAGGAGTAGCGGAGGGTGTACTCGCCGTAGCCCTGATCGTCGACGAAGACGAATTTCATCCCCGAGGTGAGCTCGTTCAAGCCATAGCGCGGATTCGCCTGATGTCCGCGCGAGTCATACGTCCAGATCTCGTAGGGCCGCATGTCGGCGATGCCGGAGCCGGATTTGGTGAGCGCGTCCTTGGACTGTTGCGGAATGGAGTTCCCGAGCGCGTAGCCCAGCGTCTTGTCCGCGACCGGCAGCCGCTCGATCTTCAGGTCGTCGGGCTCGCCGTAGCGGATGTAGACCCGGCCGCGGTCGGTGAACATCCCGGGGGCATAGATCGTGAAGCGCTCGTTCGCGACTTCGATGCGCCGGCGGAATTCCTCCCGCGCCTCGTTCTCGGCGGTTTCGGGGGATGGGTCAGCCTCGCGCCAGGCGCGCTCGATCCGGACCTCCTTCTCCCCCATGCTCAGCTTCCGGAAATCTCCGGCCTCCGCGGAAGAGAGGAGCACGGTTGCGGCCACGTCGTAGAAGTCGGCTGCCTCCGGGCGCCACGAGTCCTCCGACCAGAGCACGTCGAACTCTGCCGCCGACGCGGCAACGCGTCCGGCGTCGCCCTCGCGCCGGATCTGCAGCACCAGGCGGTAGTGCCCGGCGTCCATGCCCGAGACGTCGACGGAGATCGCATGGGGCCAGGCCGCCCCCTCGGTCACGTGGAGGGAGTCCTCGCCGACCAGGGTGGTGTCGCCGGCGGTACCCACGAGGAAGGATCGCACGCGGTAGCTCCGCCCCTCGGGCGGAGGAGGCTCGTCGTAGATTTCGTAGTATCCGGCGACCGCGTCGCGATGGAGCCCGTAGTAGCCGCTCGGGTGCGGATAGACCTCGTAGGGTCCCTTCCGGAACGTCGTCCCTTCCTGGGCCGCGGTGATCTCCCACGCGGTCTCGATCCCGCTCAGGGCCGGAGACCCGAAGAGCCACCGGCCCAGATCCACCTGGCCCTCGACCTTCCCCTGGCGTTTCTGGTCCTTCATCTTGTAGACAAGACCCATCCGCGCCACGTTCATGTCTTCGACCAGCACCCGGAAGCGATACGCCCCCGGCGGAGCCGTCAGGCCCAGCTTGTAGATCTCTCCCAGGAGCGAGTCGGTGGCCACGACGGGATCCGTGACCTGCACCTGGGCCTCCTGTTGATGGTAGCCGGCGCGCTTCTGGGCGGCGTCCCACATCTCCACCGTGACGCGCAGCCGCCCCTCGTACAGGCTGTCCGCCTTGCGGAGGAACTTGATCTCGCGGTAGGGGATCCGGATGGCGAACTCGGCGCGCCCCTCAGAGGCGCCGTGCTTGAACGGCGTGGCGCGCGCGTGGAACCGGATGTCGCCGACGGACGCGGCGAATTCGCCCGGGGCGATGGTGCCCGGCGGCGGCGGAGCCGCGCTGGCGCCCGGAGCCAGGAGGAACGCCGTGATGCCCGCGGCAAGGGCCTGGCCGATTCGAAAGTGCCTCACGGCGCGGGCTCCTCTATGGCGGGCGCGAAGCTAGAAGCTCACGTTGACCGAAACGCGATGTGTCGCCGCCAGAAAGTTCATGTCCTGGTAGGCGTAGTCCAGCCGCGCGACGGACGACTTCACGATCGTGAGCGGGAACTTGACCCCGAACCCGGCGGTCAATCCCTCGGTGTCGTAGTTGAGCTTGTACCCGCCTCGGAGGAACAGATAGTCATGGAAGCCGTATTCGGCTCCCAGATTCACCTTCTCCGAGTTGTCCGGCGGATGGGTGAATTCGGCGGCCGCGATCAGCTTGTTGTCGCCTTGCTGCATCACGTTGAAGGAGCCTCCCACCCTGAAGAAGACCGGCATCTTCACCTTCTCGTCGATGAAGTTCATGTCGCTCCCGATGTTCTGGATCGACATTCCGATCTTCGCTCCGAGCACTCCCACGTCGTAGAGCGTGCCGAAGTCGAAGGTGGTGGAGGAACCCTTCACATCGTCGAGGCCGGTCTGCACGTAGTTGACGCTGAAACCCGCCGAGAATTTGTCGGTCAGGGCCCGGGCATACGAGAGTCCGTACGCCCACTCGCCGGCGTCGAAGGTCTCTCCCGTCCCCTCGGGCTGATAGGTCGTGCGCACGACATCGCGGCTCATGGTGAGCGCGCGCACGTTCACTCCCAGCATGCCGGGGATCCACTTGATGGAGAAAACGTACGCGGCCTGGTCGAAGAGGATGTTGGCGGGCCACGACGTGTGATTCAGCGAGATGGACTGCCCGGAGAGCCTCGCGATGCCGGCCGGATTCCAGTAGACGGCGGTGGCGTCGTCGGAGAGCGCGACATACGCGTCGCCCATGGCCGCCGCACGCGCGCCCACCCCGATCTTCAGCGACTGGCCGCCGAGGGTTCCGACCTTCTCGAAGATCTGGGCCCCTTCCGCCCCCGACGGGGATAAACAGAGCGGAAGCAGCAACAGGACGGCGAACACGAACGCGCTTCTCACGAAGTTCCTCCTGGGGCGCCCACGGAAGGATGGGCCGGTCCGGCGATTCATCGGACGATCACGAACTTGCCGACATCCCTGCCGAGGTCGGAGTCCACGGAGAAGAGATAGATTCCGCTGACGATCTTCTGGCCGTTGCGCGAGATGAGGTTCCAGGACACCTCGCCCAGGCCGCTGGTCACGGGGCTTTTGCCGAACTGGAGATCCGGAGGCGAGGTCCCGTCGAACGGGATATTCCGCACCAGATCGCCCGCCAGGGTGAAGATATGGATCGTGCCCTTCGTGGCCGGCAGGTTGTGGAACGTCACCTTCGTCCCGGAGGGATCCTCCTCCCGTGGGACCAAATCCCACTGGGCTCCCCCCTTGTAGGGGTTGGGGACGACGTAGACGTGCGTCTGGTCCTTCTGCGCGTCGCTCCGCGGATAGACCACCTGGGCGTTCGTCGCGCTGGGGTTTCCGATGAGCACGATGTCGGACACGTTGCCTCGCCCCGGCACGATCGAAACCGGGACGATGGAATAGAAGTACGGGAAACCATTCAGCACGTGCGTGTCGACGAACGAGTAGCGCCCGACCGCGAACAGGGTATCCCGCTCGGTGTGGGCGATCGTCGTGAGCGAATCGCCGGAGCTGTCCCACGTGACGTTCACGGAATCCCTGTGGACGATCCCGACCGACGGATCGATCAGTTCCGACAGGGGGTGCGCCGGGGTCCCGGTGGGATCGACGCGCCACTCTCCGAGCAGCGACCAGAGGTTTCGCGCGGGCGCATTGGTCCCGAGCGGGCGATCCCACCCCGAGGCCTTGTAGATGCGGTAGCCCACGAATTCCTTGAGGTTGCCGCGCTGCGCGTCCCGGATCAACTCGGGGAAGTTGTTCCACTTGAGCGTGACCTTCCGATCCCCCGGGAAGAACCACGCGGAGATCCTCTCGGAATCGGCGGCCGTTCCGTAACTGTGCAAGAAGTCGCGCGGCTCGGCCACTCCGTTGGTTCCGGCATAGAAGGGCGCCGGGAGCGGAGAGGCCGCGACCCAATGCACCAGGTGCTCACGCCCTCCCTGCCCGGTGTTCGGATCGCAATCCTGGTCCACGTAGATGCACTGAGGTCCGGTGACCGTGATCTGCGTGGTGTCCTCGGAGGCGCAGTGGCCGCCTTGCGACACCGGCGTCCGGCACCAGAATTTACCTTGCTGCTGAACTTTGCAGTCGAATGTCGGATCCCACGGCACCAGATCGGCAAAGCGGGGTTCGTTCGGGATTTGGGACCGGAAGCGCACGACGCAACTGGAGTCGGAATCGACCCCGGGCTTATAGAAGAATGGGATGCTCTGCGGCGAATTGAGGCAGGTTTCCTTGCCGCAGTCGCCGGTCGAGAGATCGTTGTCCAGGTCCGTGTACAGCCCATCGAAGACCTGCTTGGCCGAGATGGCGTTGGCGAGGAGACTGCCGTTGATCACGTCGGACCCCTTGAGAACCCCGCCCGTGTCCGTTAGCGGCAAGCCCAGGCCCAGCCCCATCACCCAGCCGACGGAGATCGTGAGCGTCGAGTCGGGGAGAATGGAGCGGAACGGTCCGGTCGCCATGATGAACCGGTAGTCGAGCGGCCGGCTGGAGGTGATCGGGCCGGTGAAGTCGGGGCTCAACTGGGGATCCGTCATGAGCTGGTAGCGCTGGGCATCGTTCTCGGGGTCGCCGCCGGCCGCGAAGGGGGCGCCCGACCCGGAGAAGAACTTGAACGCCGTGACGCCGACGTGCCGGGGCGCGGTGGCGCCCGACGGGTCGACCGTGTGGTTCAGGAAGATGCAGCCGAAATAACCCGGCGCGTCCCCCCCCTTGGCCTCCTGCGGATTGGCGGGATTGTCCGGATTGTCCCATGCGTACGCCATCTGGATCCGCCGCGTCACCGGCACCCCGCCCGAGCCCACGTAGGTGACGGTGCGGTCGAAGAGTCCGCACTCGTCGTCCAGGAAGTAGTTGGCGATCCCCCGGTTTCCGATGTCGGGATCCGCGAAGATCGCAACCATCACGTTGCGCAGCGTGCGGCCGCTGCGGTTGGTGATCTGGTAGTCCATGCCGACGAAATCGTTCTGCCCCGGCGTCGCCCAGGCGTACGAGGTCTGCCGGACGCGGATGCCGAGCGGAACGTGTTCCGGCAGGATCTGGCGGATCGAGGGGATGTCGTCGAAATACTCGCAGGCGAACATCTGCTGGCCGACGGCGGCGTAGTCCTCGTCGCACAGCCCGTCCCCGTCGTCGTCCTCGCCGTTCAGGAAGTCCTCGTCGACCTGGCCGTCCCCGTCGTCATCGGGATTCACGCTCGAGGAGATGATGCGGTTTCCGCCCGGGATCCCCTCGTACGATTCCCGCACGTCCGCGATCTGATCCGGCGGAAGAGGGGCGCACGGGCGCGTCGGAATCACCTCGGGAGAGAACTCCCTCTGATAGAGGGCCGTCGACACGTGCGGAATGCCGCTCGCGTCGATCGCCCCCACCCAGATGCCCGCCGCGTACAGGTAGTCGTTGCCCGACCCCGCTGGCCACTCGGCCGATGGGACCGTGGTGCGGGATGGATTGCTCTGGTTGCCGGTCTCTCCGATGTTCGTGATCTGAAGCTGGAGGCGGCCCACGTTGTGGACGAACTTCCCATCCAACCGGAACGTGCGCTGCGGATCGCCGCGACCCCCGGAGCTCTCCCCCGCGGGCGGCTCGTGCCATGCGACCGTCCCGCCGAACAGGATGGCGCCGCAAGCGAGGGCGCCCATGCGGCGGGCCCACGCGGGGATCCGCGCTGCACCGGCTTTTGCCCCCGCCACCGCTCCGATCCTCGCCGTCGCCGTCATGTCAGAACTGGACCCCCAATCCGACGCGGATGACGCGTCCCTGCTCGAACACCCGGGGATCGTTCACGGGGAACCAGTCTTCCCGCCCGTCCCCGTTCTGATCCGCGGTCAGGAAGGCGCCGCCGGCTCGGCCCGTCTCGGTGTAGTAGACCAGGTAGGAATGGGAGTTGACCTGGTTGTCCGGCCAGAGGGTGGGCTGGATGTCGCCGATGTTCTTCGCGTCGAGCAGATTCGTGCCCTGCATGTAGAAGGTCACGCTCTGGCCCCATACCTTGAAGAACCGCTCCGCCTGGACGGCGAGAGTGGAGGTCGACGGAAGCCGGAGCGAATTGGTGAGCGTCGGATCCAGGCGCCGCTGCTGCCGTTGCTCGGGCGTGTACGGCAATCCGGTTCCGAACTGGTAGACGAACGTGGCCGCCCAGTCCTTCTCGTTCCCCAGGCGCAGGGTGCCCGAAAGCGTGTGGCGCTGGTCCCAGTCGAGGGGCTGCTCCGACGTGGGCTTGAACTGGTCGCGCAGGTTTCCGGAAGACCCGAGCGCCCGGTTCGGGTCGGAGGCCGTCCCCGTCGAGTTCCCGTAAGTGTAATTGATCTCGCCCGAGAATCCGTGGCTGTGCTGCTTGATCAGCGTCACCTCGATCCCTCGTGAGGAGGCGTAATCGCCGTTCACCCGGGTCGGGACGGTGATCGAGAAGCCCGGGATCTCCTGGTCCACCGTGGTCAAGAGCCCGAAAATGTCTTTGAAGTAGACGCCGAACTGGCCGTAGATCTCCTTGCTGAAGAGGTGCTGCACGCCGAGTTGGTAGGCGATGGTGGTCTGCGGCTCGAGGTTCGGATTGCCGCGCGCCTCCGCTGAAATGTTCCGCCCCTGGTAGATGTACAGGCGGTCCGGCACCTGGAAGAGGCGCCCGTAGTGGAAGCTCATCACGTCGCGGTCCGAAATCGGATACGCGATCCCGATGCGGGGACTCCACTGGGTCTTCACCGGATGGTCGACCAGTCTGCGATCGACCTGGTTGCCGACGGAGAAATTGTCGTAGCGCATCCCCGCGTTCAGGACCATCCCCTCGTACTGCCAGCGGTCCTGTACGAAGAACGACCCCTCCGGATTGAAATTGCGGAACTCGTCGCGCGTGGCGCCGTAATTCCCGCTGGCGTCCAGAATGTTCGGGAACTGGGTCAGCAGGTACTGGAGATCGTTGTAGTTGAAGTCGCCGCCGATCATGAAATTCTGCGCGCCGATCCGCTTCGACAGGTCGCCGTTCACGGTGTACGTGGACGTTTTCCGACGCTCGTAGGACGGATAGTCGCCGTTGGTGACGTAGTAGGCGCCGTCAATCCTGTTGAACGGGTCGTAGTAATTGTTGGGCGACTGCTGATACTCCCAGAGCTGCCGGCCGAGAACGTCCTCGTTCGATTTCCACTGCTGCCGGGAGGCGCGCAGGTTGTAGATCGCGCCGTTCGAGAGCACGCTGCGCCAGGTGAGCGCGAGCTGCTGATAGTCCTCGTTGCGCACCGGCAGGTGGTCCGCCGTGTTCATGGGTATGAATGTGGAATCGACCTGGTAATAGGCCCACGTGCCGTAGCGCTGCGTGATGCTGCCGTCGGTCGGCGCCGTGCTGTCGGCGACCACCTGCACGAAGCCCTTCCGATTCCACCGATTCTGATAGCGGCCGGTCAGCTGCGAGTTCCGGATCACCTCGAGATTGAGCTTCTGGTTGGGGCTCACCTTCCAGGTCAGCTTGCTCGAGAGATTGGTGGCGTTCGACTGCTTGTTGCCGATCCGGATGAAGTCGAGGAACCGGTGCTCTTTGTGCTGGGACGTGTTCCGGAGATAGGTGTCGGTGTAGGTCCCCTCGAAGGAGACGTAGTAGTTGGTCTTCGGGAAGAGGAACGGCCCGCCGAAGCCCGCGCTGAGGCGCTCGAAGTCGTTGAACGACTTGTCCTGCTCGCCGTAGCGGTCGGTGAAGTAGCGCATCTCGCCGCCGAACTTGTCGCCCCCCTCGCGCGTGGTGAGCGCGATGATGCCCGAGAGCGCGTTCCCGTACTGCGCGTCCATCCCGCCCAGCACCTGCTCGCTGGAGGACACGGCCAAGAGTCCCAGATCGACACCCTCGGAGCGAAGCGGGTTCCGGCTGGGAATCCCGTTCACGATGGTGAGCACCTCATCCTCGCGCCCGCCGCGGAAATGAAGCGCCCCGCCCTGGCTGATGACTCCCGCCTTGAGCGCGATCGCGTCCTTGTAGCTGTCGACGGGGAGTGCGTGGAGGTCTTCGGAGGTGACGACCTGGCGCGTGGAGGAGCTGGTCTTGTTGATGGCGATCTTCCGGTTGCCAGTCACCTCGACGGCGCCCATCTTGATGGCGGACTCGACGATCTTGAAATTCGCGATCGCGGTGCGGTTGGCGTCCACCTGGATCGTCTTCTCGTCCTTCGTGTAGCCGACCTGGCTCGCCCGCACCGTGTAGGTGCCCACCGGCACCTTTCCGATCGTGTACTTTCCCTCCTGGTTCGTCTGCGCGCCCATCTGCTTCCCGAGAAGGATCACCACGGCGCCGGACATGGGGCCGCCGCTGCCGTCGCTGACGCTACCCGTGATGGTGCCGGTCTGCGCCAAGGATTGCGCGGGAAGAAGCCCCGCGACGACCGCGGCGAAAAACACCGCCAGCGCGGGCGCGAAGGCGCCGGCGCTGCGTCGGGAGATCATGATCGGCATGGCGTGAGGCGCTCCTTTCCCTGGATGGAATGGCCTGGAGCCTGACTGGCTGATTTTAAGCCGCCGCAAGCGACTTTCGTCAAGGCAAACCTCACGGATATGGGGCATTGGGACGGTTCGGCCGTGCTGGGGGGGGGGCGAGGCATCCGGCGGAGCACATTGCCTCTGACGCAGGATTATATTCGGCTTCTTCCCGCCCGCAAGGGATTTTTTCAGAATTCCGTCACGCTGGACATGTGGAACGACCGCACCAGGAGTCCCGGGCAGACCACGCCCCCCACCCGCTCGAGCCCGGACAGCGCTTCCACCTCGTTCAGCATCTGCACCACGCTCTGGTTGAATCGGAAGTTACGGACCGCGCCGCGTACCTTTCCTCCCTCGATCGCGAAGAGCCCGTCCCGGGTCATGCCGGTCAGGGTCGCCGTCATCGGATCCACCACGTTCGTGTACCAGACACGCGTCACCAGGAGCCCCCGGTCCACGCGCGCGACCAGATCGTCGATGGTGCCGGACCCTCCCTCCAGCACCAGATGGCCGGCCAGAGGCCCGTGCGGATTCGGACTCGGGAGAAGGGAGTGTCCGGTCGACTCCTTCCCTTCCTTGGCCGCGGTCTGCCGGTCGTACACCGGGCTCGACGCGACGCCGCGCTCGATGATCGTGACCGCCCGCGTCGGCATCCCCTCGGCATCGAACGGGGCGCCCTGGTGCAGCGGGTGGTAGGGGTCGTCGCGGATCGTGACGTTCTCGCCGGCGACCTTCCGGCCAAGCTTCCCCGACAGGAAGCTCCGGCCCTCCTGGACCGGCAGAGCGCCGAAGGAGAGCCACGCGGTGTCGATGAGGAGATCGGACACCGCGGCGGGCTCGAGCACCACCGTGTAGGGCCCGGGAGGGCGCCGCTCCGGATCGCGCGAGCGGATCGCCTTCTCCACCGCGCGGGCCGCGACCGCGCCGCCGTCGATGTCGCGGCTCGAGTGGGACTCGGCGGACGCCCAGCCGGAGGCGTTGCCGTCCAGCGCGGAGATGGAGAACCGGGCGTTCGTCCGGTCGTGATACGCGAAGAGGCCGCTGGAATTGGCGATCGCGAGCGTGGAGGTCACCCCGTAATCGCCGATGGTCCCGGAGCCCGTCTCGTAGATCCCCGCCGCCGTGATCCCCGCGTCCTTGCAGCGGCCCACGGCGCGCCCGACTTCCCGCGCCCGGGCGTCGGGGCCGAGCGAGGCGGTCGCGGCGTCGGCGGAGTCGACCTCGCGGTACTTCTGCGCCGGCGGGAGCGGGAGGAGATCGGGAATCTCGGGCGACAGGCGCGCCGCAAGATCGGCGCGGCCCACCAGACGCGCGATCCCGTCCGGGCTCAGGTCGTTCCCGGTCGCCCGGCCGGTCCGCTTGCCCCGGAGGACGCGAACGGAAAGGGCGTACCGCCGCTCGGAGACGTTCTGGGTGATCTCGTTGTTCGCGAAGCGGGTGAGCTCGGACCGTCCTCCTCCGATCGCGGCCTCGATCTCGCGTCCCTCGGACGGCGCGGCGGCACGCTCGAGGATCGCCCGCGCCTCGTCCCTAGTCACTGTAGCCCGCGCCCACGCGCAGCTTCCGGAACCGGGCCGGCGCCGCGCCGTGCGTCATGTCGGCCACCTGCCCGGGCTGCCCCTTCCCGCAGTTGACGACGCCCCACGGGCGCCACGCCTCGGGGCCGCAGACGAAGTCGCACGAGTTCCAGAACTGCGTCGTGATCCCCTGGTACGTCGGGTTCCGTAGCATGCGGACGCGCTTCCCCTTCTTGATCTCCCACGCGATCTCGGTCTTGAACTGAAAGTTGTACCGGAGCTGATCGATGCTCCAGCTCCGATTGGTCTCCATGTAGAGGCCGTGGCCGGTATCGGCCAGGAGGTCGTCCAGCGATCCGGAGCCGGGCATGAGACTGAGATTCACCATGCGGATCATGGGAATGTGGTTCCAGCCGTCCGACCGGACGCAGCCGCGGCTTCGCGGCTCCCCCACGCGGTGGGCCAGCTCCCGCGAGGTGAGGTACCCCACGAAGAGCCCGTCGCGAACGATGGGCCACCGCTGGGCCTCCACTCCCTCGTCGTCGAAGGCGAAGGTGGCCAGGCCGTGGGGCAGGGTCGCGTCGGCGACCAGGTTGACCTTGGGAGAGCCGAAGCGGAGCGTGCCCAGCGTGTTGAGGGTCAGGAACGAAGTCCCCGCGTAGTTGGCCTCCAGGCCCAGCACGCGGTCCAGCTCCGTCGGGTGCCCCACCGACTCGTGGATCTGTAGCGCGAGCTGCGAGCCCTCGAGCACGACGTCGAACTCGCCGGCGGGACACTGATCTGCCTTGAGGAGCGCGACCGCCTCCTCGCCGACCCGCGGCGCCTCCTCGACCCACGGGACCGACTCGATGAACTCGTATCCCATCGTCTGGTGGTGCCCTTCGGCCTGCGGGAAGGAGCGTCGCTGGACCTCGTCCCCGAGGACCGCCGTCGCGGCATAGCCGCCGCCGGAGCGCGTGGTGGTCTGATCGATGTCGGAGCCCTCGGAGGAAAGGAATCGCTGGCGCTTCCGGATGAAGGTCAGGAAGCTCTCGGCGATGGTGACGCCCTTCACGCCGCGCAGTGCGCCGTCGATGCGGAGAAGCAGATCGAGCTTCCGCTCGAGGGGCACGCCGAAGGGATCGACGGCGCACGACGAAGCCCATACAGCCCGGTGCGACGGTTCGGAGGCGAGACGGACGGGACCTTCCAGGACGCGCGCGCTCGCTTTCCCCACGGCGACGGCGTGAGCGGCGCAGGCCTGGACCCCCTCCCGCGTGAGATCGTCGGTGGCGGCATAGCCCCACGCCCCGTCCACCAGGACCCGCACGCCGATGCCGCGCGATTCCGACTGGTCGAGGCCGCACAGCTGCCCGTCCTTGACGACGAGATCTTCGCGGATGGTTTCGAGGAGGCGCGAGTCGGCGTATCCCGCGCCGCGCGAGACGGCTGTATCGAGCGCCTCGCGGGCCAGACCGTCCATGCGCCTAGAAAAGCCGGGAGACGGTCAGGACCGCCTGATCTCCGGATCCGATCTCGCTGGAGGGGTCGAGCGGTGAGAAGTGGGAGTGCTCGTGGGCGAAGGCCAGGTCGATCTGGGAGCCGATCGCCGCCCAGTACGTGCCCGCTCCGACCGACGCGCGTATCCCCTTGTTCGGCGGCGAGCCGTCGCGGCGGTCCGGATCGTAGCGCAGGAGCGCCACGCCTCCGCGGATGGGCAGCCACCGGAGAACGCGGTACTCCGCGCCGAAGTGATAGCTCAGCGTCTGAGCCGTCAGATCCGGAAGCGTCCGCAAGAGGTCGCTCCGGTAGTCGCGCGTGCCGCGGACCTCGGCCGCCACCTGCCCCGCGCCGCCGGGCAGATCCACGGCGATCCCCGTTCCGGCGCGATATCCCAGCCGGCGCACGTCCAGCGGAAGGGCCATCTGCAGCACGGCCGGGTTGGGGCGCACCCACTCGAATTCGCGGTAGTAGCCCCATTCCAGCCCGAGATGGGCCGAAAGCCAGGGCAGGTCGGCCATCCAGCGCGTGCTCACCTCGTTGTGCCGGAGCCCGGCCAGGAACGAGGACCAGCGCTTCTTGAACACGAAGCGCGGATCGGTCGTGGAAGGGAACGGGTTCATGAAGAACTGCGGCGCCCAGTTGACGTTCGCCACCTGCTCCCCGTCGTAGGAGCGGTGCCTCCCGTCCACGATGCCCCGCAAGCTGCCGGAGCGGACCAGGAGCTCGGCTCCGTAGGCAACGGTCGGACGCTCCCAGTCGAAGCGGTCGTCGTTCAGCGGCGTCTGGCTGGTGGCGAGCACGTCGTTTTTAATGTACTGCCCGAAGCCCGCGATCCGGACCACATGCCCGACGCGCGGTGGCCGGATGACGGCGCCCGCCGTGTACGCCGACGCCGTGGCGCTGGCGTCGAAGTTGTATGGGTCGACGATGCGGCGGTTCTCCGTCTCCTTGCGATAGCCGAAGCGCCCTCCCAGCGTGAGCCATGGGCGGAACCGGCGGGCGTACGAAACCGCCAGGCCCGGATAGGAGACGGTCGCGCCGACGGTGCGGTCGCCCAGGATCGGCCGGGCTGACGTGGCGAAGGGCATGTCGAAATCGCGGATGAACCGGCCGTTGTCGGGCGTGCTGAGGAGATCGTGGCGGCTGGCCGAAATGGCGCCGTAGACCACGTCCGCTCCGAGCGCCCATCGATCCTTGACGGCGGCGCCGCGGATGCCGCTCTTCCGCATGTGGGCGCTGTTGCTCTGGTCGTAATAGGTGTCTTCGTATTTTTCGTACTCCGAGCCCTGCTCCACCCACGACGTGTCGCGGGCGCTCAGGAGTCCCGCGGGATTCATGCCGTACTCGTACGCGTTTAGGCGGCTGAAGCGGTCCTCGGAGGCGATGGTGAGGTCGCCCATGGCGGTCAGCCGGGCCGAGTGCCACACGCCGAGAGCTTCGATCGGCGTGGCGCGGACCCAAGCCTCGGCGACCTGCGCGGCGGCGGGGCTGGCGGCGGCGAGCGGCGCCACGACCAGGACGGCGGCGCCAACCATGGCGGCGAGAGCCGCTGCCGGATGGGTGCTCCGGCGGGAGCGGGCGCGGATGGGATGCGATGGTTCCATGGCGCTCAGTTTCTCGGCTTGATGTAGAGAGGGAGAATCGTGGACACGCTGCTGCGGGTCTTCGACGCGTTGAAGACGCGGAGGCGGAACCCGTACGTGTGGCCGCTGTGGATCGGAACGTCGTCGGTATGCGGAGCGCCGCGCACGGTGCCCACGTCAGGATCGCGCGCCTCGAGGAGGCGGCGCATTTCGAGCGCCCATTTTCCCCTCTCCCATCCTCCGCGCGTGATCACGTCGGCCTGGCTCCCGCTCGGCATTCCCATCAAAAAGGAAGGGACATAGTCGTTAGCGTGCCAGGTCTTCGCGCGCACCGAGGCATCGTCGAGGCGGACGGGGTTCAAGCTGTCGCACGCCTCGAGCGGCTTGGAAACGTATCTCCAGATCAGGAGGGCCGTGGGCTTCCCGCGATTGAGCCTGGTGTCGCGGGTCCCCTTGGACGCGATCCTGAGCGGGACGTTGCTTCCGGGCAGGAAGTTGTCCTGGACCGTGAGCGTTCCGGCGTCGTCGGCCCACCCGGCGCCCGAGTTGTAGAGATCTTCGGACCATCCGCCGGTTGGATGCTCGGTGCCGCCTGAGATCTCGACGGGGTCCGCGTTCGTGAATTCGGTCTGCGCGACCGGGGTGGCCGGATCGGTCGTGCCCACGCCCCAGCGCCAGCGGTCGGCCGGATAGCCCCCCTCGGGATCCGAGTAGATCTCGACCTCCACCTGATCCTCGTGAATGTCCGTGGCCCGGTGCCAGTTCGCCTCGTCGCGAAGCGGGTCCTGAGTTTCGCAATCGACCGTTGGGCCGCCGTCGGGGTCGTGCCAGTTGACGTTGGTGACCAGCGGCTCTTCCTGGAAGTCGACTTGAGGATCGGCCCACTGGATCAGCAGGTAGAGGGCGACCGAGTCACCGTTGAAGGGGCTGTACGACCAGACCGCGCGGACCGAGGCGTAGTAATCGCCGCCTCGCCCCTCGCTGGAACGCAGCAGCACCACCACGGGGTTGCCGGCCACGTTCCACTCGATGTCCGTGGGGCGGCCGTCAATCAGGAGCTCGCGGCTTTCCAGCTGAGGCGACTCTGTAAATACTTCCGAAACCGGACCCGCGACGATCCGTGTCGAGAGGTCGGGCTCGGTCGGGGTCCGCTGGCCACAGGAGAGCACTGCGGAGGACAACAAGACACAAAGAATCCCACCACGTACGACGTTACCGCGAAGCATGGAGTCTCCGGATTAAGCGACGTTCAGGGGGGAACGGGCGTAGCCTACGGATCGTGGATGTCATGTGTCAAGCGAAAAGCCCCGGATCGAGCTCCGGGAACACCGGATCCGCCGCTTCGGTCGCGGCCACCAGCGCGGGTTCCACCGTTCCCGATTCGAGCGCGCCGGCCAGCCGTTCGAAGCGTTCCAGATGCACCTCGGTCCGCCGCACGGCATAGGGAACGAGCGTCCCCGTCTTCATGATGAACGCCCAGTCGCTCGACTGCGCCAGGAGCAGCTCGCGTCCCGCCTGCGCGAGCGCCCGCGCGCGAAGCGGATCGCCGGCGCCGCCAGCCGCGGCCAGATCCCGCATCCGCTCCGACGAGCGCGAGAGGTGGCGATAGATCCAGTCGTTCACCGGATCGAGCCAGACGCCGGCGTACCCGCCCTGTCCCCACGACGACGGATAGAGGCGCGCCTCGGGCACTCGCTTCAGCTCCGCGGCGGCCGCGGCGGGATCCGTGGCCGTCAGGTCGCTCCGCCCCGCCACGCCATCCAGCACGCGGTCCAGCCACGCCGGCCCCTCGTACCACCAGTGGCCGAACAGCTCCGCGTCGTACGGAGCGAGAAGCACCGCGGGCTGGCCCAGCGCGTCCGAAGCGGCGCGCGCCTGGACCGCGCGCCCCTCCACGAAGTGGGCGGCATGCGCCAGAACGCGCTCGGCGGCGCGCCCCGGCTCGTACGGCTCACGGTGGGGAAAGCGGCGGTCGGTGATGCGGTGGTACTTGAGTCCCAGGTGTGTGCGCGTCCCCCCGGACGGAAGGAAATCGCGCACCTCCTCCAGCGGCAGGTCGAACCCCTGGTCCCGGTAGTACTCCCGGTACCATGCATCGCCCGGGTACCCTTCGGTGCTGCTCCACACCTGGCGCGACGACTCCGCATCCCGGCCGAAGGCCAACACGCCCGATCGCGTCCGGATGGGCGCGTAGGTCCCCGGGATGGGACGCGGGCAAGCGTCGAGAATCGCGTGCGAGTCCACGGCGAACCAGCGGACGCCGAATTCGGCCAGCACTTCCTCGACTCCCGGCGCGTAGCCGCACTCGGGCAGCCAGAAGCCCTCGGGCCCATGCCCGATGTGCCGCTGGAACTCCCGCACGCCCACCCCGATCTGCGCGCGCCAGGCGGAGCGCCCCAGATCCATGAGGGGCAGGAATCCGTGGGTCGCGGCGCACGTGATCAGGCGGACGACGCCCGCGTCTTCCACCGCGCGAAACGCGCCGGCGACGTCGCGCCGGTAGCGCTCTTCGTACTGTTGAATTCCCTCCTGGAACCGGTCCCTGTAGTGCTCGGCTAGGGGGCCCAGGGGAGGCTCACCCCGATACCGCGCCACGTCCCGCGAGGCCAGCTCGAGGAGCCGCCCCATGCGCTCCGCCAGCCGGTCGCGCAGCAACGGATCCGCCAGCATCGCGAGCAGCGTGGGCGACAGCGAGACGGTGATGCGCCCGGGCGCGCCCCGGTCGGCGCGTCCCTCCAGCATGCGGAGCAGCGGCAGATAGCACTCGAGCAGGGCCTCTACCAGCCAGCGCTCCTCGAGACTGTCCTCGAATTCCGGATGGCGCACGAACGGGAGGTGCGCATGCAGGAGGAGGGAGAGATACCCCGCGGGACGGGCGCCCCCGGTCACGCGCGCGGCACCGGCGGCGAGGCGAGGTAGCGGGCCGCCGAGGACGGAAGCGCCGGAACGGCGCGCCCGCGAAGGCGCTCGGCTTCGCGGACGAGCCACTCGAGGCGGACGGCGTCGACCGGCCACTCCCCCGACTCGCGGCACGGCCCTTCGGGGGGCACGGGCATCCAGCGCGAGGCGAGGAGCGGCTCGAAGCCGGCGGGGAGTTCCAGGCCGAGGAGCGCGCGGCAAAAGCCGCCGCCCCTGGGCAGGTCCGCGTACCAACCTTCATCGCGGAGGGCGTCGGGCAGCGCCGCCCGGATCGTGTCCTTAGCCGGCTCCCCTTCCCGATCCGAGCGCTCGAACGCGAGCGCATAGCGGAGAGGCGCTCCGGCGCCGGCCGCCATCGCGGCCGCTCGACGCGCCAGGCCGGCGCTCACCTCCCACGCCGCGAAGACGCGGCGCGGGTCGCGCACGAAGAGATGGAGGCGGTTCTCGTCGAATCGCCGGCCGCGCCAGGAGGTCCGGGGCGGCGACGGCTCGATCGCGGCGCCCAGGCGCCCGCCCGGGTGTTCCCCCAGGCGTTCCCCCAGGCGTTCCAGGGAGCTCATCGCGCGGGCAAGCCCGGAGATGTCATCGCAAGAGGACGACGCGTCGCGTCGCGGTATCGGGTCCGATCCTCACGACCACGAAATATAGACCCGCTGGCGCCTCGCCGCCACCGGATCGCCGTCCGTCCCACTGCCACGCCAGCTGTCCATCCCCCGGCACCGCGATCTCCCATCGGCGAACGGTGCGGCCCCCGGCGTCGACGATCACGGCCGTGCCGCGCGATCCGGGGGCCGCCCTGAGCCGGAGCCCGGCGGCCGACCGCGCGGGCATCGGCGCCACCGTGACCCGCGGTGCGGCGGGGGCGCCGCGTGGGTCCGGCGGGACGATCCCCCCGGAGGTGCCCGAGATTGTCAAGACTGTCACGCTGGGAAGGAGCGCGGTGTTCCCGCTCGAGTTCCATGCGCGCCACTCCACGGAATGCGTGCCCGGCGCGGGAGGTGGGAGAACCAGCGTAAAGGGCTCCTCACCCGAGTCGCAGCTTGAGTCGCCGCACGCGACCGGAAGCCAGGGGCCGCCGTCCAGCCGGTATTGGACCGAGTCGATGGTCGCCACGGAGATCGAGTCCCCCGCGCCGGATTCGTAGGGATTCTGGTTCGGCCACGCGTTTTCATTCGCCGTCCCGCGCAACGTGATCGCCTGGCCTGCCCCCGTCCGGTACTGCGATGAGTCGGGCAGGACCGCGGGGCGCGTCTCGTACAGGTCCAGGACGCCGCTCTGGTCGCGGTCCACCCACCCCACCTGGTCCGTGGTGTAGGTGCAAAAGTCGTCGGGGTAGTTTCCCTTCATGAGGCAATGGACCGTCGGAATGCCGCAATAGCCGTCCGCCGGAACGGACGAGTTCCAGTTCGGCCGGGCGAAGTAGCCCGTCGTAAGGCTGCAGCTCCACCAGGCATTCGGCCACGGGTATTCGTCCAGCGCCCAGAACTGATGCGTCACCTCATGCTCGAAATAGTAGTCCAGGGTCGCGCTCTTCGAGTTCAGGTTGTTCACGGGAATCACGAACCAGGGCCCGCCCAGCCTCGAGTGCGCGATGTACCCGTCGGGAAAATGCCCCGACGCCAGGGTGTCGTTCTGGACCGCGAACGCGAGGGTGGCCCAGTGCGTGCCCAGCCGCGAGCGGGCGTCGTTCGCCAGCTCATAGGACATCGCGACCGGGTCGCCCCGGTAGCCGAGAAGGGGTTCGAGCGTGTCCTCGATCCAGAGACCCTCCTGCCCGACCGGCCGGTCGATCGGCTCGTAGGCCGTCCTCAGTCCCGCGTGGGTCTCGATCAGGAACGTGAGCGGGATGTTCCTTCCGGCGGCGAAGAGACTCCACTTGAGGAACCCTCGCACCGCTGAGCGGACCACCGAATCGCGGAGCGCCGGAGTCCAGTCGAAGTGGTTCGCATCCACCGTTCCGTCGCTCTCCGGAAAGAGGAGGGGGACCGCGACGCGTCCGACCATGAACTCGCTCGTGTCCTCCCAGCGGGATCCGGGCATCAGCCCCGCGGGGGGCGTGGCCCCGATCGGCGCGATGGGCGTCCGTGCGGGGATGGTCGCCCGTGCCCCGGCCGGACTCACCGCGGCGTCCGGAAGAATCACGTCGGCGCGCCCGCCGAACGGGTCCTCGCTTTCCGCGAGAGCCGCGGCCCCCTGGCCCGGAGCGGGGATTGCGTCCTCGCGCAGCTGCCGCACCCCCGCCGGAAGCGAGCGCGCGCCCGTGACCGACGTCGCGTAGTAGGTGGAGGGCAGGAGGACGACGTGAACGCGATAGCCGGCCGCTTCGAGCGCGTCGATAACGGTGGAGGGACGCGCCCCGTCGGGGCCCGAGAGCACGCGCACCGATGCCGGAACGGAACCCGCTCCCGGCGCGGCGGCGGCGGGCGCGGGGAGGAGCATGAGCGCGGCGAGCGCGGCGGCGGCGGCGACGCCGGCCCTGAGGATCGCGCTACCGCAGATGAACGACGCGCGTCGCATGGCGCTCTCCTCCCGATTCGATCGTGATCCAGTAGACGCCGCTCGCGGCGGGACGGCCGCGGTCGTCCTTGCCGTCCCACCGGAGGGTGAAACGCTCGCCAGGAGCTGCTCCATCAACGAGCGTGGCTACGCGCTCTCCTCGCGCGTTCCAGACGACCGCGCGCGCCCGGCCCTGCCCGGAACCCGCGATCGTGACCGGGGCCGCGGTTTCCGATGAAAACGGATTCGGGCGCGCGGGTCCGATGTGGGTGGCGCGCGGCGCGGGCGGGGGCGACGGGGGCGGTCCCGGCTCGGGCAATGGGGGCGGCTCCTCGGCGTACGTCGGAGAAAACTCGAACGCCCGTCCGAGAATGTCGCTCCCGCTGGCCGTCGAGCGGAGGTCGGTCCACACGACCAATCCGTGGCCGGCGTCGTCGAACCCAGCGCAGGGGGCGAACTGGTCCGCTCCCGAGAGGTCCTCGTCGACGCGCGCGGGCGGCGCCGCGGGAGCGGCCCCGGCGAAGCGTTGCATCCAGATGTTCCAGTCCCCCAGCGGTCCCAGCTCCGCCCAGGAGAGGATCGATCCCGTCCGGGACACGGCCAAGGACGGTGCGGCGGCGGGCTGCCCGCCCTGCGATTCGATCGCCACGGCGCCGAAGGTGGTGAAGTCGGAGCCGAACGACTGGTGGTAGACGCGTCCATACCCGTTGCTCCCGATGCCCAGCCACGAAACATCGGCGCGGCCCGGCCCCGGCGAGCCGACGCTCGGCTCCTCGCGCCCGCCGGGGAGGCCCGGCGATACCGGCACCGGCGCCGCGAGGGGCGCCAGGTCCGCGTCCAGCGGCACCAGCCACAAGCGCTGGTCGGCTTCCGAGCCTTCGGCATAGCAGAGCCAGTAGCCGCCCGCGGAGTCGGGCGCCACGTCGAGCGCGGTAATCGGGCCGGTGGGATCCACGGCTAGCACCGGATGATTCCCTCCGATTCTCGAGCCCACGGGCGAGAGCCGCTGTCCATAGACGCGCGGCGCCCCGTCGCGCGCGTCCAGCCAGACCACGGCGAACTCGGAATCGGTCGCGGCCGCGGCGGGCGCGGCCTGGGCGCTGGGCAACACGTCGCTGATCCAGAACGACGAGGACGGAGGCAATCCCGCGACGGCGTAGAAGAATCCGCGGATGTCTCCCGCGTCCGAGAAGCGCGTGATCTGGGCCGCGACCAGGGCGCGTCCCGCGCCGGAAACGGCGGACGCGGCCGAGACCGGGCGCTCGACGAAGTCGTCCTTCCAGAGGAGGTGGTTCACGCCGTCGCGGGCGCCGGCCGCGGTGATCCACTGGCCGAAGAGGTCGTTCGTCTGACTCCTGCGATCCGTCCAGGTCGCGACGTAGCGGCCGGGGCCGTGCCCGAGGCGCACGCCCCGCTGGTCGAACGGCGCGGCGTCGTCGTTCAGCTGGGTGTCGGCCCCGCGCCGGGCTCCGCTCGGCAGGAACGAGATGGCGAAGACGTCGGGCGTGCCTCGGCGTCCATCCTCCCAGACGCAGAGATAGGCGTCGCGCCCGTCCCAGATCACCGAAGGCGTGCCCTGCCTGCCTCCTACCTCCTGGTTGACTCGGAAATTCGCGCCCGGCGAACCGACTCCATACGGGACGAAGGCCCCCTCGACGTTCGCGTCGATGCCGAAATTGCCGCGATAATCCTCCCACACCAGCGCCGCGACGCCGGAACCGGCCGCGGCGCGCACGTGGCGCTGGTCGCGCCCGACCGGATCGTCGTTCACCCTCACGTTCGGTCCGACCGGCGCCCCAGAGGCATCGTACCGCTGCGCATAGACGTCGCCGGTGTCTCCCGGCGTGCGCCGGTCGATCCAGGCGACCACGAAGCCCTGGCCGCCCGGGTCGGCGGCAACGGCCGGCGACGCGCACTGCCCGGCTCCGGTGGTCGCGTTGACCTTGAAGTTCCCCCCCAGCGCATCCCCGGCGGCGTCGAGCCATTGCGCATACACGTCGACGGTTCCGAAAAACGTTCCCGCTTCGCGGCCGTCCAGCCATACGACCAGGGTGCGACCGTCGGCGCCCACGCCGGCGCCTGGCTCCCCCTGGAAGCTGCCGCCGAGCACCGGGTCGACCGAGATGCGGCGATTGCCGCCCAGCGGCGCGCCCGTCGCCGTGCGGAAGGCGGCGTAGATCTCCCCCTGCCCCTCGCGGCCGTCTCCCCAGAGCACGAGGAACTTGTCCGCTCCGTACGGGATCACGCGGGGCAGGCTCTGGTCCGCGTTTCCGCCGTCGTCGTTGACCCGGAGGTTCGGGGCGATGGAAACGCCGGTCGAGTCGAAAGCCGCCTCGTAGATATCCCGGTTTCCGGCGCGGCCGTCCTCCCAGACGCAGAGGAACGTGCCCGACGGGCTCCCGGCGATATCCGGGAATCCCTGCGTGGCTCCCGACGCGTCGTCGTTCGCCCTCCGGTTGAGCGACGTGCCCAGACCCAACGGGTCCCGGATCGACATCAGATACGTGTCGTAGTCGATGAAGCTGGGCGTGCCGTTTCTTCCGTCCATCCAGGCGACGAGGATGGTGCCGTTGCCTCCGAGCGCGGCGCGCGGCGCCCACTGGTTCCGGTCGACGCGGTCGTCGTTGAGCAGGAATTCGTCCTGAGCGCGCGCGGGGCAGGGAGCGGCGAGAAGGATGAAAAGCGTGAGCAGGAGCGGGCGTACGGAGGCGCCGGAACCTGGACGCAAACGGGAACCCTCTCCGGCGGCGTCCGAAGGACGGCGCTCAGACCTTGAGCGCGGGGATCGTCACCTCGGGAAAGCGGGCCAGCACATCGTAAACTTCCCGCGCAATCTCCGCCAGGCGTTCACGAGTTCTCGCCTCGAAGCGGACCACGAGGACCGGCTGCGTGTTCGACGCCCGGATCAATCCCCAGCCGTCGCCGAACTGCACGCGCGCCCCGTCGACGTCGATGACCTCGTGGGTGGCGCGAAACTGCTCGCGTACCATGTCAACGATAGCAAATTTCCGGTCGTCGGGACAGTCCAGCCGGATCTCGGGGGTGGCGACGTAACGGGACTGCGGCAGGGCGTCCACCAGCTCCGAGAGCCGTTTGCCCGACGCGGCGAGCAGCCGGAGAAGCCGTCCGGCCGCGTACAGGGCGTCGTCGTAACCCGGGAATTCGTCGGCGAAGAACATGTGCCCCGACATCTCTCCGCCCAGGGGGGACCCGGTCTCTTTCATCTTCGCCTTGATCAGCGAGTGCCCCGCTTTCCACATGACCGGGACCCCGCCCTTGTCGCGGACCAGCTCGACCAGGCCCTGCGAGCACTTCACCTCGAACACGATCGGCGCGCCCGGGTGCGCCGGCAGGATATCGGCGGCATAGAGACCCAGGAGCTGATCCCCGTACAGGAGCCGCCCCGTCTCGTCCACCGCTCCCACCCGGTCGGCGTCGCCGTCGAAGCCGATGCCAAGGTCGGCGCCGGTCGCCCGGACGCGCTCGACCAGGGAGCGCATCAGCTCGGGCACCGTCGGATCGGGAAGGTGGTTCGGGAAACGGCCGTCCGGAGTCGCGAAAATGGCGTCCACGTCACAGCCCGCCCGGCGCAGGAATTCGGGGCCCAGGATGCTCGCCGCGCCGTTCCCCGGGTCGACCACCACGCGGAGCCGGCGCTGGATGCGGGTCCGCGCGACCAGATCCGCGAGGTACGCGTCGTCCACCGGCGCCTCCTGCGCGCGGCCCGGCGGGACGGGAGGCCCGGACCGTGAGGGCGATTCCGCGCGACGTCGGATCTCCTGGATCTCGTCCCCGTGGAGCGAGGAAATTCCCTCCGACAGCTTGATGCCGTTGTACTCGATCGGATTGTGGCTCCCGGTGACCATGACGCCGCCGTCGGTCTTCAGGTGGAGGACGGCAAAGTAGAGCCCGGGCGTGGGAACCTCCCCCACGTCGAGCACCTGCGCGCCCCGCTCCACCAGACCCTGGATCAGGGCGGTCCGGATCCGCGGCGAGGAGAGGCGCACGTCGCGGCCCACGGCGATGAGGCTCTTGCCGCGCTCGCGCATCCGGTCGCCAAAGGCGCGTCCGATCGCGCGGACCACGTCGTCGGTCAGGTCGCGCTCCGCAAAGCCGCGGATGTCGTATTCGCGGAAAATCTCGGGATTCACTGTCGCTCCTTCGCTATCGAGAATCATCGGACGGCGCCGGCGAGAACGAGCGACCTTACCACACTTTCCAGCAGCCCCGATCGGCGGCGCCTGAGACGCGACTACGCCGTTTCCTTCTTCCGGAGGTACGCGTTGATGAACGGCTCGAGATCCCCGTCCATCACGCCCTGGACGTCGCTGGTGACCACGTCGGTGCGATGGTCCTTCACCTGCGTGTAGGGCTGGAAGACGTACGATCGGATCTGGTTCCCCCACGCGATGTCCTTCTTCCCGCCCCCGAGCGCGTCGCGCTTCTCCTTCTGCTCGTCCAGCCGGAGGGAATAGAGGCGCGCCTTCAGCACCTTCATGGCCGCGTCGCGGTTCCGAAGCTGGCTCCGCTCGTTCTGGCACTGCACGACCAGCCCCGTCGGAAGGTGCGTGATGCGGATCGCCGACTCGGTCTTGTTGACGTGCTGTCCCCCGGCGCCGCCGGCGCGGAAGGTGTCGATGCGGATGTCCGCGTCCTTCACTAGGACGTCGCTGTTCTCCCCCGCCTGGGGGTAGATGAAGACGGACGCAAAGGAGGTGTGCCGCCTCTTCTGCGCGTCGAAGGGTGAGATCCGCACCAGGCGGTGCACGCCCCGCTCGGCCTTCAGGTAACCGTACGCGTAGGCCCCGTCGATCTGGATCGTGGCGTCCTTGATCCCCGCCTCTTCCCCCGGCTGGAGATCGAGGACCTGGTAGCTCCACCCCATGCGCTCGATGTACCGGCCGTACATCCGGTAGAGCATCTGCGCCCAGTCCTGCGATTCGGTCCCGCCGGCGCCCGGGTGGAGGGAAAGGATCGCGCCGTGCGCGTCGCTCTCGTCGGAGAGGATGCTCACCAGCTCCAGCTGGTGGATCTTCGGGAGGAGGTGCTCGGTGGAGCGCGTGAGCTCGGTCGCGAGCGCCTCGTCGGGTTCCTCGGCGAGGAGGCCGGCCATTCCCTCCGCCTCCTCGACCTCGCGCGTGAGCGTCCGGTAGGGTTCGGTGATCCTCTTGTGGGACTTGAGCTCGCTCAGAACTTTCTGGGCGGCCTCCGGGTCTGCCCAGAAGTCGGCGTCCGCCATGCGTGCCTCGAGCTCCCGGGCGCGCGTCTCGCGCTGTGCGACGTCAAAGATAGCTCCCGAGTTGCGCCAGGATCTGGCGTCCTTCCTCGAGCCGCCTTCGTGTCTCGCTCAAATCCATGCGTTCGGTTCCTTTCCTAGGGCCGGCGGCGTCCGGCCGCCATGTGCGCGATCTCGTTCCAGATCCGGTCCGCCCCCGCGATCAGCGACGCTTCGTCTTCCGCATTGTCGATCTTCCAGAGCCGCGCGGCGGGTCCGAGCGGCGGGAGCGACTGGCCCAGCACGCGGCCGGCCGCCTCGTCTAGGGCGCCGCCGCGCGCGCGCTGGAGCCTGGCGATGCGGAGCGGCTCGGAAGCGGTCACTTCCACGACTCCGTCCAGCTCGCGCTCCAGCCCCCACGTGCTGATGAGGGCCGCGTCGAGCACGACCACCGCCGGGGTCGCGTCCGCGCGGCCCTCGTCGACGGCGGCCAAGCGCTGGAGCACCCGTTCCCGAAGCGGCGGCTGGACGATCGAATTCAGACGCTCCATGGCGCGCGGGTCGCGAAAGACCATCGCGCCCAGGCGAGAGCGGTCCACCTCCCCTTCGGGCGTCAGGACCCCGCGTCCGAACGCCTCCGCGATCCGCGAGCGGACCTCGGGGGCGCGCAGCGCCTCCCATCCGAGCGCGTCCCCGTCGATGCGAATCGCTCCCCGCTCCTCGAAGCGCCGCGCCACGGTGGATTTGCCCGAGGCCATCAGCCCGGTCACGCCGATCCGGACCATCGCCTCCAACCTATCCGGCGCGCCGAGAGAGGGTCAAGGCCATTCGCGGCGCGCTCACGCGTGCGCGTCGGCCCACGAGCGGCCCACTCCGCGATGGACGACCAGCGGGACGCGAAGGGGAAGCGCGTGCTCCATCGTGTCGGTCACCAGCGCGCTCAGGGCCTCGATCTCCTCTTCGTCGGTCTCGAAGAGCAGCTCGTCGTGGATCTGAAGCAACAGCCGGGAGCGGAAGCCGCCCTCAGCGAGCCGGGCGTCGATGCGGACCATCGCCGCCTTGATCAGGTCCGCGGCCGAGCCCTGCACCGGCGTGTTGATCGCCGCCCGCTCCGACTCGGCGCGGCGCCCGTCGTTCGGATCGCACAGGCCCGGAAGCGGACGCCGCCGCTTCAAGAGGGTCTCCGCGTAGCCCCGTTCCCGCGCCTGCGTGAGCTCCGACTCGAGGAACGCCGCCACGCCCGCGTGGGTGCGCTTGTATTCGTCGATGAACGCCTGCGCCAGGCCGCGCGACAGGGAAAGCTCCCGCGCCAGGCGGACCGGCCCCATCCCATAGAGAATCCCGAAATTCACGATCTTCGCCTGCGCCCGCTGGGCGGGCGTGACCTGCTCGGGCGCCACGCCGAAGAGGCTCGCGGCGGTGGACGCGTGCACGTCCCCTCCCGTCCGGAACGCCTCGGTCAGCACGGGATCGTGGGACATGTGCGCGAGCAGCCGGAGCTCGATCTGGGAATAGTCGAACGAGGCGAGCAGTCCCCGCGCCCCTTCGGCGACGAAGGCACGGCGGATCTCCCTCCCCTCCTCGGACCGGATGGGGATGTTCTGGAGGCTGGGGTCGCTGACCGACAGACGTCCCGTGGACGCGATCGTCTGGTGAAACGTCGCGTGCACGCGCCCGGTGTCCGGATGGACCAGGCGCGGCAGGGTTTCGACATAGGCGCTCCGGAGCTTCGACGCCTGGCGGTACTCGAGGAGGAGCCCGGGCAGCGGGTGGAGCGGCGCAAGCCGCTCCAGCACCTCGTTGTCAGTCGAGTAGCCGTCCAGGGTGCGCTTGCCGCGAGGAAGCTTGAGCCGGTCGAAGAGAACCTCCGCCACCTGCCGCGGCGAATTCACGTTGAACGGGACCCCGGCGTTCTCCTCGATCACCCGCGCCAGCCGGTCGAGCCGCTCGGTGAGTCCGCGACCTATGGCGTCCAGCACGGTCGTATCGATCCGCATGCCGGCCCGCTCCATTCGCGTGAGGACGCCCACCAGCGGCATTTCCACGTCGCGGAAGAGCGGCGTGAGACCCAGTCCGTCCAGCTCGCGCGCGAGAATGGGGACCAGCCGGAGCGCGACGTCCGCATCCTCGCAGCAATATTCGGCGACGCGATCGATCGAGACCGACGCCATCGTCACCTGGTCCCGGCCGCGTCCCAGGAGCGCCTCGGTCGGGATCTTCGACACGTTCAGGCGCGACTTAGCCAGGTGATCCAGCGATTTGGGCTGGTCCGGATCCACGAGAAAGGACGCGACCATCGTGTCGAAGGCGACGTCCCGGACCGGGATGCCGAACCGGTCGAGGACGTGCCAGTCGAACTTCCCGTTCTGGGCGGCCAGCCTTGCCTGGGGCGAGGCGAAGAAAGGAGCCAGCGCCTCGCGCACCCGGCCGCCGTCCAGGTTCTTCCCCGACATGTGGCCGATCGGAAGGTAGTAGGCGCGCCCCTCGGCGACGGCGAGGGAGATGCCGACCAGCTCGGATCGGAGCGGATTGAACCCGGTCGTCTCGGTGTCGAATGCGACCGGCCCGCGCGTCTCCTTCAGCTCGCGCGCGAGCGACTCCAGATCGGCGCCGCCCTCGATGACGCGGTACCGGCCCAGGGGCGGGCGTCCGCCCGGCGCGTCCCGCGCCTCGGCCGGGCCGCCGGGCACGTCGAAGAGCGTCCCGGCGACCTGCCCCACACCCGCCGGCGGACGCTCGGCGGGAACGGCGGCGCGCGAGGGGACGGGCGCCGCGGGGGCGGCGGCCGAGGCGACGGGCGCAGCGGTCGCGGGAGCGGGCTCCGGAGCGGGGAGTGCGGCGAACAACGGCCCCGCGGATTCGGCGGACGCGGCGGCAGCGGGCACGGCGGCGGGCGACTCCGGGCTTGGCGGAGGAGCCAGCGCGGGACCGCCGCGGGCCGCGTATTCCTCCCGGTACCGTCGCGCCTGAACCCGAAGCTCCAGCACCTCGAGGAGCTCGAGGAGCGGCACGTACTCGATCGGCGCGCGGCGGAGCTCGTGCCAGTGGAGATCGAGCGGGAGGTCGCGGCGAATGGTCACCAGCCGTTGGGAGAGCCGCGCCCGGTCCTCGTTCTGCAGGAGCTTTTCCCGGAGCGACGTGCGCTCCACCTGGTCCAGGGCTCCGTACAGGGCGTCGAGGCTCCGGAACTTCTGAATGAGCTGCGCGGCGGTCTTCTCGCCGACGCCGGGGACTCCCGGCACGTTGTCCGATGCATCCCCCATCAGCGCGAGCAGATCGATGATCTGCTCCGGCTCGACGCCGAAGCGCTCGCGTACTCCCGCCCGGTCCACCGCGATAAGCTCGGCTCCCCGGCCCTTCGGCGAGAGGAGCGTGATCCGATCGCCCACCAGCTGGTAGAAATCCTTGTCCGACGTGAGGACCAGCGTGGTCGCGCCGTCCCGTGCCGCCTCGTGGGCCAGGCTTCCGATCAGGTCGTCCGCCTCCACCCCCTCCTGCTCCACGATCGGGATGCCGAGGTAGCGGATCACCGCCCGGACGCGCGGGATCTGGCACACGAGGTCATCGGGCATGGGCGGCCGATGGGCCTTGTACTCCGCGAATTCGCGGTGACGGAACGTGGGGGCGGCCGTGTCGAACACGACCGCGAGGCGGTCCGGCTTTCGCTTGTCGAGCAGGGGAAGCAGCGCCTGGAACACGCCGAAGACCGCGCTCGTCATCTCGCCGGCGGCATTCCGGAGCGGATTCCGGAGAAACGCGAAGTGACTGCGATAGAGAAGTGCTGAGCCGTCGACGAGAAGAAGGCTACGACCGGCCTGGTCGCCTGTTTCGGTAGAGTTCATGTCGTTCCATGTACGAGAGCACCGCGTCCGGCACCCAGTATCTCACGGCGGCTCCGCGCCGGACGCGGCGGCGGATTTCCGAGGAGGAGATTTCGACCGCGGGCATGGGGACCTTCACGATGCGGCCGCGCCGGACCAGCACCGGCGGCGCCCGCCGGGCGGCGCCATGCCCCGCCGCGCGCCCGACCACGGCCAGGCGGGCCAGCTCGAGAATCCGGCCGGGCTCGCGCCACGTACCGAATTCGCGAAGGCTGTCCTCCCCCATGAGGAAGTACCAGTCGGCCGAACGGGAGCGGACGAAGGATTCGAGCGTGCGGACGGTGAAGGTGACTCCCGGACGATCCACCTCGACCCGGGAGACGCGAAGCTTCCGGTTGCCGCGCGCGGCCAGGCGGAGCATGGCAACGCGGTGATCGGCGGCGGCCAGGATCCGCCGCCGCTTGTGCGCCGGCTGCCCCGCAGGCACCAGGATCAGCTCGTCCAGCTTCAGGTGGGAGATGGCCGATTCGGCCAGGATCAGGTGCCCCACGTGGACCGGATCGAAGGAGCCGCCGAGGACCCCGATGCGAAGCCGCCGGCCCGTCCGCCGTGCCGCGCTCCGCGGCCCGCGGGTGCGGCGGGGCCGGCCCGGAGTCACGGGGCCTGGGCGACGCCGAGCGAGCGAAGCTGTTCGCGCGCGCGCTCCTTCGCGGCGGACGTGGCCTCCGGCGGCACCTGGCGGAGCACCGCGATCGCCTCCTCCCGCTTTCCATCCTTCAGGAGCAGCTCCGCGAGGAGCACGGCCGCGTCGCCCGACCAGCGCGACTGCGGGTACTCCTTCAAGACCTCCCCCAGGCACACCTCGGCGGCCGGCCGGTGTGAGAGCTTCGCGTAGAGCCGGCCCGCCCGGAAGCGCTTCTCGGCCAGGCGATCCACCAGCGTGGCCAGCCGCTTTTTGGCCTCCGGGGCGTTCGGGCTCTCGGGGTAGAGTTCGAGGAACTGCTTGAAGCGGTCGATCGCACGCAGCGTCTCGGTCTGATCCAGGAGCGCGGGACGCGAGAGAATATCGTCGCAGCGGGCCAGGTAGAACATGGCGTCGGGAGCGAACGGAGACTGGGGAAAGTCGCGGGTCAGCCGATCGAACTGCGCGGAGGCGAGCGCGTCGTCCTTGCTCTTGAAGTACGACATCCCCAGATAGAAGAGCGCGTCGTCGGTCCGGTCGGTGCCGGGATACTGCTCGACGTAGGCCTTGAAATCGAGCGAGGCCTCCACCCAGTCCCCGCGATCGTAGGCGGCCTTGGCGCGGCCAAAGTCCGCGGCGCCGCCGCCGGCCTCTTCATGCAGCGTCCCGCCGCAGCCGGCCGTCATCGCGAGGAGTAGCGCCAGGACGGGCGCGGCGCGGCGCATCATGAGGCGGAGGCGTCCCCGCCGCATTCCTCCCGGTCGAGCATCTCGAGATAGGCGCGAGCCCGGACGTTGCTCTCCTTTTCGGCGAGACAGCGTTCCCATTCCTCGCGCGCGCGGTGCACCCGCCCCGAGCGGTAGTAGACCAGCCCCAGCGTCGTCCGCGCGTCCGCGTAGCGGGAGTTCTGCGCGAGCGCCGAGCGCAGCTCTTCCTCGGCGTCGGAGTAGAGCCCCATGGCGCAGTAGGTGGCTCCCAGCTTGTTTTTCACGTCGAGGAATTGCGGCGCCACCTTCAGCGCCTTCCGGTACTCCTGCGTGGCGTCCACCGGCATGCCGAGATCACGGTAGGCGTCTCCCAGGAGCACGTGCGAATCCGCGAGGAAGCTCCGCACGTCGGGAGACAGGTTGTCATGGTCGGGATCGCGGGGCTGCTCGGCCCTGAATTCCTCCAGCGCCTCGTCGTACCGGCCCAGCTCGTTGTAGACGATCGCCAGATTCAGCCGCGCCTCCTGGTAGTTGGGGTTCAGCTCGAGAGCCCGGCGGAACGCGGCCACCGAGCGCTCGTTCTCGCCGTTCATCCCCAGAGCCAGCCCCAGCTGGTTGTGCAGATCGGGAAAATCGGGGACCAGGCGGAGCGCTTCTTCGATCTCGCGGATGGCGTCGGGGTACTGGCCGCGGTCGAAGAATTCCCGCCCGAGCACCTGGTGCTGCCTGGCCGCGAGGCCCATGCCTACCCTCCCTGGGTTCAAGTCCGCGTCCGAACCGCTCAGTTCCGGTTGGAGTAGAACAGCACGACCAATCCCGCGACGACTCCGATCACGATCAGGGGCTCCAGCAGGCGGAGCCCCGAGCCCTGAGGCACGGGCGGGTTGAACCCCGCCGAGCCGCCGGAGACGTAGGCGAGATCGCGCTTCGGAACGACGTCGGTCACCGTCCGGGCGGCGCTCCTGGCCCAGAGGACGCCTCCGGTGACCGGATCCACCAGCGTGGCGCTCGCGCGCATCGAAACGAGCCTCTCGAACCCTTTCACCCCGAACGGGAAGGATCGGATCCGTCGAACGTACGCGACCCCCACGCCGTCTACCCGGGCGTGGAGCACCTGGGTCCCCGGATCGCCCGCCGGGGCGGCGTCCGGAGACGACATGCCGGGCGGCAGTGTCGGCGGGGGCGCTCCGGGCGTGGCCAATGCCCGCTCGCGGATCCGGACGTCCTTGCCGTCCGCCCGCAAGCGCTCGAGGAGTCGCTGCCCCAACGCCCCCAGACTGTCGCCGGGGATTGGCACCAGCAGCACCATCGGACGGCCCGGGTCAATGCCGCGCAGGAGATCCGCCGCGACGACCGTCGCCACCGAGTCGAGCATCATCCCGTGGGTCGGCACCAGCGCGGCCGCGGGCCGGACGGCGCCGAGACACACCCCGAGCACGGCGAGCGCGGCGGCCGCCAGGGCGATAGCTCGGCTCACGCCGTGACCTCCCCATCCAGGTCGTACCCGCGCACGGCCCGGATCCGGACCCGGACCCGGCTGCCCGGCGAAAGCGGTGGGCGCCCGGCCGCCGGCCGGATCAGCGTGGTGCCGTCCACCTCGTAGCCCTGCTGCGCGACGCGGCCGATCCACGCGCCGGACCTCCCCGGAGCCGGCCCGTCCACGCGAGCCTCCACTTCGCGGCCCACCCATTCTCCCCACACGCGGGCGGCCACCTCGCGCTGCGCGGCCATGAGGCGGCGGCGGCGCTCCAGCTTGACCCGCTCCGCGACCTGCTCCTTCATCCGCCCCGCGGGCGTGCCCTCCTCGCGCGAGTAGGCGAAGCAGCCGACGTGGTCGTAGGCGGCCTCGTTCACCGTGCGCAGGAGCTCCTCGAAATCGCCGTCGGTCTCGCCCGGGAACCCGACGATGAAGTGCGTCCGGATCGCGACGCCGGGCAGGCGGCGGCGCAGCGTCTCCATGAGGCGATCGGTCTCGGCGCGGCGCACTTCCCGGCGCATCCGGCGCAGCATGGCGTCGGTGACGTGCTGCAGCGGAATGTCGACGTAGCGGCAGATCTTCGGCTCTTCCTCGAACGCGCGGATCAGCTCTTCGGTCCAGGTCTTCGGATGGGTGTAGTGGACCCGGATCCACTCGATCCCCTCGACTCGAGCGAGCGCTCGCAGGAGCTCGGGCAGCTTCGCCGCACCGTAGCGGTCGGCGCCGTAGGAGGTCGAGTCCTGCGCGATCAGGAGAAGCTCCTTCGCGCCCGAGTCCGCGAGGCGGCGGGCCTCCTCTACGACCGATTCCATGGGACGGCTCCGGAGATCGCCGCGGAGCGCGGGGATGATGCAGAAGGTGCAGCGGAAATCGCAGCCGTCGGCGATGCGCAGGTAGGCGACGTGGCGGGGCGTCGACACCGCGCGGTGCGCCGCCAGGTCGACCGCGGTTCCGGGAGGGCCGACTTCCAGGAGCGGACCGGCCCCGCCGCGGCGGACCCGGTGCGCCACGCGCACGATCGCCTCGACCTGCCCGGTGCCGACCACGGCGTCCACTTCCGGGATCTCCTTGAGAATCTCTCCCTGGTAGCGCTGGGCCAGGCAGCCGGCCACGACGATCCCGCCCAGGCGTCCCTCCCGTTTCAGCGCGGCAAGCTCGAGGATGCGGTCAATCGACTCCTTCTGCGCGGGACCGATGAAGGCGCACGTGTTGACCACGGCCAGGTCGGCCCCGTCGGCCGCGGCCGCCGTCGCGAAGCCGCCCGTCGCGAGGAGTCCGGCCATGATCTCGGAGTCCACCAGGTTCTTCGCGCAGCCCAGCGTGACCAGCGCGACACGGGCCGGCGCCGTTTTGCCTGGGGCGGGCTCGCGCTTCACCGCCGCCCCCGCGTCGCGCACCGGCTCCAGCACGATCGGGTGGATCACAGCTCATCCTCCGTCCCCAGCGCCGCCTGGGAGCGGCGCTCCGCCAACTCGTGCTCGGTCACCAGCACCTCGCGTCCTTTTGCCCCTTCCGATGGCCCGACCACGCCGCGGGCCTCGAGATCGTCGAGGAGCCGGGCCGCGCGCGAGTAGCCGACCTTCAGCCGGCGCTGGAGCATCGACGTGGACGCCTGGCGGTGGAGCACCACGATGCGCATCGCCTCCTCCAGGAGCTCGTCGTCGCTCTCCGACTCGTCCAGGGCCCGGACCTGCTCCAGCGCCGAATCGTCGGCGACCACCGGGCCGCCCTGTTCTTTCAGGAACCCGACCACGCGCTCGATCTCCTCTCCGGAGACGTAGGAGCCGTGGATGCGGTACGGCTCCGGCTTTCCCGCCGGAAGGAAGAGCGAGTCGCCGTTTCCGAGCAGGCTCTCGGCGCCGTTCATGTCCAGGATCACGCGGGAATCGGTGCGGCTCGCGACCTGGAACGCGATCCGGGAGGGGAAATTCGCCTTGATCACCCCGGTGATGACGTCCACCGAGGGGCGCTGCGTCGCTAATATCAGGTGGATCCCGACCGCGCGCGCCATCTGGGCCAGCCGGCCGATCGGCTCCTCGATCTCCGTGGGGAGCAGCGCCATGAGGTCCGCCAGCTCGTCCACCACCACGACCAGGTACGGGAGCCGGGGATCCTCGTGCTCCGCGGGGTCCAGGCCAAGGCGGTTGTAGGCCTCGATGTTCCGCGCTCCGTGCTTCGCGAGGGTCTGGTAGCGGCGCTCCATCTCCTTCACGCAGTAGCGAAGCGCCTGCGCCGCCTTCTTCGGATCGGTCACCACCGGCATTCGGAGGTGCGGGATTCCGTTGTAGGGCGTCAGCTCGAGCATCTTGGGATCGATCATGATGAAGCGGAGCTCGGCCGGGGTCCGCTTCATGAGGAGGCTCATGATGAGGGTGTTGATGCAGACGCTCTTCCCCGAGCCTGTGGCGCCCGCGATCAGCACGTGCGGCATCTTCTCGAGCGACGTCGTGAACGGCTCGCCGGCCACGTCCTTCCCCAGGGCGAACGGGAGGCCCTGGGTCGTCTCCTGGAAATACTTCGAGGCGACGATCTCGCGGAAGGAGACGAGGGCTTTCCTGCGATTCGGGATCTCGATCCCCACCGCCGCCTTCCCCGGAATTGGCGCCACGATGCGGATCCTCTGCGCCTTGAGCGAGAGCGCCAGGTCGTCCTGGCGCTGGAGGATCTGATTCACCTTCACGCCCGGCGCCGGCTCGTACTCGAAGAGGGTGATCACGGGCCCGGGGTGCACCTCGGAGACTTTCCCCGCCACGTCGAAGTCGGCGAGGGTGCGCTCGAGCACCCGCGACAGCTCGAAGAGCTCCGACTCCTCGATCGCCTGGTGCGCGGCCTCGTGGCGGTCAAGGAGATCGATCGGCGGGAGGGCGGCGTCGGGCGCGAGCGCCGGTCCCAGGGAAAGGCCCGCCTCGGGCGCGCCCGCGCCTCCTGCCCCGCCCCCCCCTCCAGCGAACGCCGGGAGGCCGCCCGCCGCGCCCGCGCCGCGGCGCTTCTCGTCCCGCTCGCCCCGATCCGCCCTTGGCGCCGCCGGCGGGAAGGGAATCGTCATCGACTCGGCGCGCTCGCCGCCCTGGCGGGCCACGATGCGCGGCTTCGACTCACGCCGCGCGCCGGGCTCGTCCCGTGGCGCGAACGCGCTGGCCAGCGCCTCCTCTTCCTGCTCGATCGGCGTCTTCCGCCCCCGGCGCCCGAGCGCCCCGGCGCCTCCGGTAAGAGCGCCCGACCGCTCCGCGCCCGCGCCAAGAGCGTCCGGATCGGGAGCCCGCCTCCGGGGAGACGGCCCGGGAAGGAGGCGGGCCAGGAGCGCGGCCGCAGCGCGGCGGAGCGGCGACGAAGCTCCCAGCTCGAAGGCGACGAGCGCGATCACCACGAGCGCCGTGCCCAGAACCAGCTCGCTCCCCACCCGGCCGAGGAGACGCGTGGCGGCGATGCCGATCCCCTCGCCGGTCTTGCCGACGAGACCGCGATTTCCGCCGGAGAGCAGGTAGAGGAGACCCATCGCGGCCGCGCAGCCGGCCGCCCCGACCGCGGTGCGCAGCCAGAGCTCGCCCGCGGGACGGAGGCGCAAACGGTTCCATCCCCACAAGAGCAGCGCGAGCGGCAAGAGCCACGCGCCGATCATGCCGAGCGCCGCGACGACTCCCGTCGCGACGAACGCCCCGACCACGCCGCCCTGGTTCCGCACGGAGCCCGTGGAGAGGAGGTCGCTCGCGGTGTCGCGCGCGTCGCGCGTGACGAGCGCCACGGCGAGAAACAGGGCGACCGAGACGAGGCAGAGTCCCAGGATCTGGTATTTGCGCCGGACGGGCACCCGTCCCAAGAGCCACATGCCGGGGCGGGTTACGTTCCCTGTTGCCAGGACGCGAGGTACGCGACCTGCTCGGGCGTGAGCGTGTCGATGCGGACCCCCAGCGCCTCGAGCTTCAGGCGCGCGATCTCCGCGTCCACGGGAGCGGGGATCGGGTAGACGTTCGGCGAAAGCTCCTTCGCGTGCGCGAGGAGGTATTCCAGGCCCAGAGCCTGGTTGGCAAAGCTCATGTCCATGACCGAGGCGGGATGCCCTTCCGCCGCCGCCAGATTGATGAGGCGTCCCTCGCCCAGGATGAAGACCCGCTTCCCGCCGGGGAGCGTGTACTCCTGAACGAACGGCCGGATCTCGCGCTCGGACGTCGCCGCGCGCTTCAGCGAATCGAGATCCAGCTCCACGTTGAAATGTCCCGAGTTCGCGACGATGGCGCCGTCCTTCATCGCGCCGAAGTGCTCCATGCGGATCACCGAGAGATTGCCGGTGACCGTCACGAACACGTCGCCGATCCGGGCCGCCTCGGCCGCCGGCATCACCTGGAACCCGTCCATGTGGGCCTCGAGCGCCGGGAGCGGATCGACTTCCGTCACGATCACGTGCGCGCCCATGCCGCGGGCGCGCGTGGCCACGCCGCGCCCGCACCAGCCGTAGCCCAGGACCACGAACTTGGAGCCGGCGAGGAGGCGATTGGTGGCGCGCAGGATGCCGTCCAGGGTGCTCTGTCCCGTGCCGTAGCGGTTGTCGAAGAAGTGCTTCGTCTTCGCGTCGTTCACGGCCATGATCGGATACCGTAGCGCCCCTTCCCGCGCCATGCTCCGGAGGCGGATGATCCCGGTCGTCGTCTCCTCCGTGCCGCCGATCACCTTCGCGGCCTGGGCGGCGCGCTTGGTGTGGAGCACGGTCACGAGATCGGCGCCGTCGTCCATCGTGAACTCCGGCAGCGTGTCCAGCGCTGCCTCGATGTGCTTGTAATAGGTTTCGGCGTCTTCCCCCTTGATCGCGAACGTCGGGATCCCGAGGCGATGGGCCAGGGCCGCGGCCACGTCGTCCTGCGTGGAGAGCGGATTGGAGGCGCAGAGCGCGACCTCGGCGCCGCCGGCTTTGAGCGTCACCATGAGATTCGCCGTCTCGGTGGTGACGTGCAGGCAGGCCGCCATGCGGCGGCCGCGGAAGGGCTTCTCCTTCGCGAGCCGCTCTTTGATCTGCCGGAGCACCGGCATCTCCCGCTCCGACCACTCGATGCGGCGCAGCCCTTCCTCTGCGAGCGACGGGTTCGCCACGTGTCCCTTGGGCGTCATGGCGACCATGGTCTCAGGCGTCACGCTTCAGATCCTCCACGCGGTCGAGGAGCTCCCAGCGGAATCCCTCCGTCTCGCGTCCGAAATGTCCGTAAGCGGCAGTGCGCCTGTAGATCGGCTTCCGCAGATCGAGCGCGTGGATGATGGCCTGGGGGCGGAGGTCGAAGTGCTTCCGCACCAACTCGGACAGGCGCGCGGCGGGCACCTTGCCGGTGCCGTGGCTCTCGACCATGACAGAGACCGGCTCCTCGACCCCGATCGCGTACGCCACCTGCACCGTGCAGCGGTCGGCCAGACCCGCGCCCACGAGATTCTTCGCGACGTGGCGCGCGGCGTACGAGCCCGAGCGGTCCACCTTGGTCGGATCCTTGCCGCTGAAGGCTCCGCCGCCGTGCCCCCCGAAGCCTCCGTAGGTGTCGACGATGATCTTCCGGCCGGTCAGCCCGGTGTCCGCGCGCGGGCCGCCCATGACGAACCGGCCCGTGGGGTTGATGTGGTAGACCAGATTGCCGTCCACCAGCGCCGGAGGCAGGGCCGGCCGGATGATCTCGTCGATGACGCGCGCGCGGAATCGGGCGAACTCGTCGTCCCCCATCTCGGCGTGCTGGGTCGAGAGGACCACGGTGTCGATGCGCTGCGGCACCAGGTCCTCGTATTCCACCGTGACCTGCGACTTGCCGTCGGGGCGGATCTCCGGGAAGCGCCCCGAGCGCCGTGCGTCGGCCAGGGCCCGGGTCAGGCGGTGGGCGAGCACGATCGGGAGCGGCATCAGCTCCGGCGTCTCCCGGACCGCGTAGCCGAACATCAGCCCCTGGTCTCCCGCCCCGCGCCGGTCGACGCCCATCGCGATGTCCGGGGACTGCTCGTCGATCGCGGTCAGCACCGAGCAATTGTCCCCGTCGAAGCCGTCCGCGGGGTTGTCGTAGCCGATGCCGCGGATCGTCTCGCGCACGATCTTCGGAATGTCCACGTAGCACTTGGTGGTGATCTCGCCGGCCACCAGCGCGAGCCCGGTGGTGACGAGCGTCTCGCACGCCACCCGCCCGAACGGGTCCTGGGCCAGGATTCCGTCGAGGACCGCGTCGGAGATCTGGTCGGCCACCTTGTCGGGGTGCCCTTCCGTGACCGATTCCGACGTGAACAGCATGGAGTGGCGCAGGCGCGTGTCGCGCCGCGCCGCGGGTGCCACCTGCGTTGCCTGGGCTGTCACGAAACTTCGACCTCCGACGAGTCGCCGACGTTGAGACGCTGATAACCGCCACGGACCACGGCGTTCTCCCCCACCACCGAGTGCTCCAAGAGCACGTCCTCCACCGTCGCGTCCTGGTTCACGATGGAATTCCGGACGACCGACCGGCGGACGTGGGCCCGCGCTCCGATCGAGGCGTGCGGTCCGATCACCGAATGGAGCACGTCGGCGGTCGGATCGAGCGCGACGGGGGGCACGATCACGACTCCGGGGCGCTCCACGTGGTTCGTGGAGGCGTCCAGGAGCGAGCGGTTCGTTTCCAGGAGGGCGTCGGTCTTGCCGCAATCATACCAGCCCTCCACCGGAAACGGTTTCAGCACGGCGCCGTGCGCGATCATCTCGGCCAGAGCATCCGTGAGCTGGATCTCCCCCCGCGTCCGCTGCCCCGAGCGCTCCACCTTGGCCAGCGATTCGAAGAGGAGCGGGGAATCCTCCAGATAGTACAACCCCACCAGCGCCAGATTCGAGGCGGGGTGCTCCGGCTTTTCCACGACCGAAACGATGCGACCGCCCTTCACCTCGGCCACTCCGAAATGGCGCGGATCGTCCACCTCCTTCACGGCGACCTTGGATCCGTCCGTGACCAGCTCTCTCAAATCGGCGCGGACGATCGTGTCGCCGAGCAGGATGAGGCTGGGCGCCTTGCCGACCGCGTCACGCGCCTGAAAGACTGCGTGTCCCAGGCCCAAGGGCTCTTCCTGCACCACGCACGAAACGTCCAGGTCCCGCCGCGTCGCCGCGTAGGCGCGCAGCCGGTCGCCCATCGGGCCCGGCCCCACGACGAGCACGACGCGCTCCGGCTTCACGGCCGCGATCTGATCCAGAATGTGCCCCAGGATCGGCTGCCCCGCGACGGAGAGCAGCGCCTTCGGCGTCGTGTTGGTGTGGGGCTTCAGGCGCGTCCCCACGCCGGCCACCGGAATGACCGCGACCGGCCTCACGCGCGAAGGGCCTTCTTCAGCGATTCCACTCCGGGCAGGGCGCTTGGATCGACGCCGTTTTCGAGCGCGAGGTAGTAGCTCACGAGATCCCCCAGGGCCGCGCAGCCGAGAAGCCGCGCGGCGGCATCGTCCCCCGCCGCCGTCACCGGCACCACCGGCACGCCGCGGCGCTTCACGTACGCGGCCAGCCAATCGAAGCGCATGGCGATGCGCGGGTCTTCCTCCGGCTCGCGCAGGAGCACCACCGCAAGCCGGCCGACGGCGGCCTTGGGACCCGCGAAGCCGTCCACCTCGTTGTGGTTCATCTCCGGGAGCGTCGAGGCCCAGGCGAGCTGCTTCGCGTTCTCGTTGAGCTGCCCCTTCCACCGGAGCGCCACGGCCGCGAGGCCGCGTTCCTCCCCGATCACGAGCACGGCGCGCCCGGCCAACCGTATCGCCATTTTTTTGGCCGAGTTGCGCGATTGTAGCACACCCGTCCCGCAGGCGGAAACCACCGCCTCCACGGCCTTCGCGACCCCTTCCAGACGCCCCTCCAGGCCGGGGATCACGCCCGCTCGAGAGGCGAGACAGGCGAGGGTGGCGAAGGAATAGCCCAGCGCGGCGCGCGGGGGGTGTCCCGGCGGCAAGAGAAGGACCGGGACTCGCGCCTCACGGGCGGCGGCCGCCAGGCTGCCCCCGGTGGTGATGGCCACGGAGGGCGCGTCCCGGTCGCGCGTGGCGCGGAAGCAGGAGAGGGTCTCCTCCGTCTCCCCCGAGTACGAGGAGTAGACGAGGAGGTCCTCCCCCGTGAGCCAGGCGGGGGGTGCCAGGGCGCGGACCACGTGGACGGGCGCCGCCCCGGATTGCGCCGCGAGCACCCGGACCAGATCCCCCGCGATGGCCGAGCCTCCCATTCCGAAGAGCACGAGCCGGCGCGGGCGGTCGGTCGCGAACGAGCGGAGCGCCATGGAGGCGACCTCGGCTCCCGCGCGGATCTGCGCGGGAAAGGATTCGATGCGCGCGGCCATTCCGTGGGGGTCGAGCCGCGCGCGGCGCTTCGGATCGTCGAGCGGGGCGACGCGGGTCCGGCCTGGGCCCGCCGCCGGGCGGCGCGCCGGGCGCCGCGGGCGCTTCACGGCGAGAAGTACTGCGGGAAGCGCCGGCTCATGAACTCGGTGACGACCGTGCGCACCTCGACCGGGGTCGAGAGCGAGAGGCATCGCTGAGCCAGACTCACCGCCTCTTCATACGTGGAGGCGCGGAGGATCGTCTTGATCTCGGGAATCAGGTAGGGGCTCACGCTCATGTCCATCAGCCCCAGTCCCACCAGGAGCACGCAATAGAGCGGCTCGCCCGCCATTTCACCGCAGATGCCGGCACCGATCCCGAACCGCTGTCCCGCCTCGACCACGGTGCGGATGGCGCGGAGCACGGCGGGGTGGAGCGGCTCGTAGAGCTCCGCGATCGTCTCGTTCCCCCGGTCCACGGCCAGCGTGTACTGGATCAGGTCGTTGGTCCCGATGCTCACGAAATCGGCCTCGCGGGCGAGGAGGTCGATCGCGAAGACCGAGGCGGGAGTCTCGACCATCACGCCCAGGGGCACGCGCTCGGCCATGGGGACGCCTTCCCGGGCCAGCTGGCCCTGCACGCGGGTCACGATGGCGCGCGCCTTCCGGAAATCCTCCAGCCCGACCACCATCGGAAACATGATGCGCACGTTGCCGAAGGCCGTCGCGCGCAGGATGGCGCGCACCTGGGTCCGGAAGATCTCCTCGTGCCGGAGGGAGAAGCGGAGCCCGCGCATGCCGAGGAACGGGTTCCGCTCGACGGGAGTGCCGAGGTAGCTCGCGAACTTGTCCCCTCCCACGTCCAGCGTGCGGATGGTCACGGGCCGCGGGGCCATTGCCTCCACGATGGAGCGGTACGTGCCGAACTGGACCTCTTCGGTGGGAAGCGAGCGGCGCGACAGGTAGAAGAATTCTGTCCGGTAGAGCCCGATCCCGTCCGCTCCCTGCTCCTGGATTCCCGGGAGCTCCTCGGGCACCTCCAGATTGGCGCCCAGCGCGACCGCGCGACCGTCCCGGGTGACGCAGCGCGAATGCTTGAGCTCCGCGAGATGCGCGTTCAGCTCCTCGTACCGCCGCTTTTTCCGCCGGTGCTCCTCGAGAACCTCGGGCTCGGGGTCGAACACGGCCACGCCGCGCGTTCCGTCCACCAGCGCCGTGGAGCCCTCGCGGGCGGCATCCATCGCGCCCCGGAGGCCGACGACGGCCGGGATTCCGCGCGCGCGGGCCATGATCGCGGTGTGCGACGTGCGACCGCCCAGATCGGTCGCGAAGCCAAGGATCTTGTCGCGGGGGGCCAGCGCCATCTCGCTGGGTGGGAGATCGGTGGCCACGATCAAGGACGGAACCTTGAGCTCGCTCCACGATTGCGAGCGGACGCCGCCCAGCTGCGCCAGCACGCGGCGTTTCACGTCGCGCACGTCGATCGAGCGCTCGCGGGTGTATTCCCCGTCGGCCTGGTCCAGCCGCGCCGCCACGGCCCCCAGCATCCTCCGGTAGCAGTAGCCGGCGCTCTTCAGCTCGCTCGCCACCGCCTCCAGCGTGCGCTCGATCGCCTCGGGGTCGTTCAGGATCTCGAGCTGAGCGTCGAGGATCGCGGCGTGCTCCTCGCTCGTCTCGGCGGCGATCTTGTCGCGGAGGGTCTTCACCTCGGCGCTCGAGGCCGCGATCGCCTCCCGGAAGCGGGCCTGTTCCTCGGCAACCCTCCCGGCGGGAATCGGGACCGCGGACACCTCGATCTCCTCGGGATCCACGATGTGGATGGGCCCGATGCCGATGCCGGGCGAGGCGGCGATGCCGGTCAGGATCGTCATTCTTCTCCGAACTTGTTGTCCACGACCTTCACCAGGCCCGCGAGCGCTTCCACCTCGTCGGGCCCTTCCGTTCGAAGCAGGATCTCGGCGCCGCGCTCCGCCGCGAGCATCATGACACCCAGAATGCTCTTCCCGTTCACCTCCAGCCCGTCGCGCGCGACGATGATGTGCGAGACGTACTTGGCGGCTTCCTTGACGAAGACCGAGCACGCGCGCGCGTGAAGCCCCAGGCGATTCTGGATCACCACCGTCTGTTCGACCACGCCGCCCCTGCCCTAGACCCAGGCCGCCATCACGCCCCCGGCGGCCAGCGCCGCGAGCGCGACTTCAACGGGACGCCCTGGCCACGCGCGGAAGCCCGCGGCGCCCACGACTCCCCCGAGCACGAGAGGCGCGAGGAGCAGCGCGCGCTGCACGGCGCCTCCGCCGGCGGAGGACACGCCGAAATCAAGCTTGGACCCCGCGAGCACGAGGAACGCTCCGAAGGCGAACGCTCCCGCGCGCTCGAACAGCGTGTTTCGTTCGGAGAGTTGGAGCGAGTTGAGAAGCGCGGCCGGCCGGTCGCCGTCCGCGTATCCGCGCGCGACACCGGAGAGCCGGTACGGCAGCGCGACGGCATTGTACGTCAAAAGAACGGCCAGGGGGCAGAGCAGCACCCGCAGATCGGGCGTCCCCGCGGTCGGGGGCGGGATGAGGAGCAGGGAGAGGACGCCGATCAGGCCCGCGAGGGGCCGGAGCGTGACCCAGAAGAGCGGATCGCCCAGCGCGGCGAGCGGGCTGGCCAGCGCGCGCTTCGTCGCGTCGATCGACTCGTCGGAGATCGGCTCCCCCGCGGCGCGCCGCTCCTCCAGCCGGGCCGCCGTTCCCACGACGAAGCCGGCCAGCACGGGATGCGTCGCGAAATAAGCGAGGTGGCGCCGCAGGGCGGCTCCACGCGGGCCGGACTCCGGGTAGATCCGTCGCAACAAGGGCAGGATGGCAAAGCCGAAGCCCAGCCCCTGCATCCGCTCCGGGTTCAGGAGAGCCTGGATGTGGAAGCAGCGCGCGGCGGCGCGCGCGAAATCGCCTCGCCGGAGGGCGCCGCTCACGGCCCGGCGCTCGCGAGCCCGCGCACGACGAACACCGTCACGAACGCCCCCAGGAGCGCCCACCGCACCGCGCGACGCCGTCCCGTGACGTGGGCGTTCAGGGCCGCGACGACCCCGGCTCCCAGGAGGGTGGCGAAGAGAACCCCGGCACGGCGCGCGGTCAGCGCCGACGCGATCTTCGGAAGGTAGGTGAGCGCGGCCCAGAGGAAGAGGATCGTCCCCCCCCACGCCCACGCCGCGCCGACCAGGAACGTGCGCACCACCGAGCCCCAGTAGAGCCGCTCGAACCGGTCCACGGCGCCGGAAAGGGCGAGGGCGTCGGCGCGCGCGACGGCAGCCGGGGCCATGCGGTTCAACCGCGCGAACCATCCGCCCGCCACGGCGGAGAGGAGCCCCGCGGCGACGCCGATGACCACCCAGAGGATTCCCCCCCCGGAGACGGCGAGCGCGGGATGCAGACGGGGCAGGCCCAGGAGCGCCACCGCGCTCCCCACCACGCCCGCGGTAGCCGTGTCGCGCGGGCGCTGCGCGGCCGGCAGCGCGGGATCGGTGAGCAGGAGCTGGAGGATCGCGCCGACCATCAGCGGCACGCGGAGCGCCCACAGCTCCCACTCCGGTCCGGGGTTCACGAGCGCGCCGGCGAGGCACGCGCCCACTAAGGGCTGGCTGAGCATCAGGCTCCATCCGGCGCCCCGGTCCACGGCGACGATGCCGCCGAGGAGCGAGACGCGGATCAGCTCGGCGACCATCGGGAGAGCAGCTCGGCCAAGGGGTGCGCCGGGTTCGCTGGAAGATCCTGGGCCGCGATGCTGACGCCGCGCGCGTCCAGCCGGCGGAGCCGCTCCCGGTCGGCGCCGTCGAGGAAGAGATACGGGAGCACGGCCTCTTTCCCCGGCGCGTGGTGCATGCCGCCCAGGTTGAGCGCTGAGAGGGGATACCCCGCCTCGACGAGGCGGAGCGGCTCCTCCAGCCCGGAAAAGAGCAGCACCGTGCGCTCGCGCTCGGCGGCCGCCCGCGCGTCGGGCGCCAGCGCCTCGTCGACGGAGACCACGCGGCCGGCGGCCCCCTCCGGCACCGCGAAGAGATACAGGCACGCGCGGTCCGGGTCGGCCGCCAGCGTGTCGGAGACGACGAGGAAGAGCGTGGGATGGAGCGCCTTCCCCCAGCCGTACGCCACCTGTCCGTGGATCAGACGGTCATCCACGCGCGCGAGGACCAAGGGCACGCTAGAAAACGACGATCCCCGCCCTCCCCTTGGCCTCCATGCGGGGAAGGAGCAGATCCAGGGGGAGGGAGTCGCGATAGTGGAAGAACTCGAGGAGCATCGGCAGGTTGACCCCTGCGATCCGCCGGAGCGGGCGCCCTCCCAGCTCGGCGCGCCGGCTGGCGATGCCGCAGCTCCCTGCAGCGAGATCGCTGAATAGGACCACGGGCGCGTCCTCGGGGAGCTTCGCGATCTCGTCGACGATTCGCTGAACCAGCTCGTCCGCGGAGAGACCGGTGTTGCTCACGGGGATCGCGTCCTCCTGCTCCCCCAGGATCGCCTCGACGGTGCGCACCAGCTCCCGGCCCAGCACGCCATGGGTGACCAGGAGAGCCACGGGACGCGGCGGGGTCATGGGCGGGCTACTCGGTGTCATCCCGGACGAGCGGACTCGAGAGGAGCTTCATGCGCATCGACTCCAACAGCCGGTCGTTGAGCGCGCGCGCGGGGTGATAGCCGTACACCTTCACCAGGTGGTTCAGGGCCACCACCTCGGCGATCACGGTGATGTTCTTTCCCGGGAAGATCGGGATGGTTACCAGGGGAATGTCCACCTCGAGATGCCGCACCGTCTGCTCGTCCATTCCCAGGCGCTCGTAATCGCGCGCGTCGCTCCAGTCGGTGAGATGGACTTCGACCTCCACGCGCTTCTGGCCGCGGATCGAGCGGATTCCAAAGATCGCCTGCACGTCGATGATCCCGAGCCCGCGGATCTCCATCGTGTGCTTCAGGACCTCGTTGCACGCTCCGATCAGGATATCGCCGTGGCGGCGCGTGATCCGGACCACGTCGTCGGCGACCAGGCGATGGCCGCGCTCCACCAGGTCGAGCGCGGTCTCGCTCTTTCCGATGCCGCTCCGGCCCGTGAAGAGGAGCCCCACGCCGTAGACATCCACCAGGGAGCCGTGCGTGGTCACCGAGGGGGCGAAGACGAAGTCGAGGTAGGCGGTGAGCTGGTGGATGAACGGGGTGGTGTCCTGCGGCGTGCGGAAGACCGGCGTCCCGACCCGGTTCGCGCGCTCGAGCAGCCCCTCCGGCAGATCCAGCCCCTTCGCGACGATGATGCACGGGACGCGAAACTGGAAGAATCGGTCCAGCGCCGACTTCTGGTCCGCAGGGCTCAGCGTCTGGAAGTAGGCGCTCTCGGTCCGGCCGAAGATCTGGATGCGCTCGGCCAGGAAGTTCTCGGTGAACCCCATCAGCGCCATCCCGGGGCGGTTGATGTCGCTCAGGGTGATGGGCACGGTGGAATCGCTGGAATTCGAGAGAAGCTCGAGGCTGAGCTGTTCCTTCTGCTGCTCGTAGAGCTGCGCGACCGTGAGGGTCGGCGGGCTAGTCGAGCTCAAGAAGGCCGACCTCCCGGACCCCGAGCCGGTACGCGACGCGAAGGCCCGAGCTGGCTCCACGCTCCGAGAAGACCAGCACCGGCTTGTTCCCCTTCAAGAGCGCCCGCGCGGCCTGCTCCGCGGAGAGGACCGGGGCGCGCGTCCGCCGGCGGACCAGCGCGATGCCGGGCGGGCGCGTGCTGGGTAGCCGGGGCGCCTCGATCTCCGCGGGCTCCTCGCGGCGGCCGGGTCCGCGCTTCTGCTTGTCCTTGATGCGCTCCTTCTGGCGGACCAGCGCCTTCTCCTGCTTGGCGAGCACCTGGTCCAGCGCGACCATCGGATCGGCGTCGGCCCCCTTGGTGAGAAGATCGACCGAGTTCCCGTGCATGTGGATTTCCGCCGTGTGGCGGTATCCGTCCTTGGTGACCGTCAGCTCGGCGTGGATCAGATGGGGATGGAAGCGGGCCAGCTTCTGGATGCGGGCCTCCGCGGACTCCCGGAACGCGGCGGTGGGCTTCCAGTGCCGCCCCTTGATCGTGATGTTCATGTCGTCCTCGCTCGAATGAGATCGCGCCGCGGCGCGCTCAGGCGTAACGGCGCCGCGCCCGCGCGGGAAGGATGCGAAGGGCCTCGCGATACTTGGCCACGGTGCGCCGGGCAATCCGGAGGCCCGATTCCTGGAGCACCTCCGCGATGCGCTGGTCGCTCATCGGGTCCAGCTTGTCCTCGCCGTTGATCAACTGGAGGATCTTGTCCTTGGCCGCCTTCGCGGAGACGTCGTCCCCCTCGTCGGTGGCGAGGCCGCTCGAGAAGAAGTACTTCAGCTCGAAGACCCCGCGGGGGGTCTGCACGTACTTGCTGGTGGTCACGCGACTGACGGTGGATTCGTGCATGCCGATCTGGTTCGCGATCTGCTGCAAGGTCAGCGGGCGGAGCCCCTCGACCCCCTTCTCGAAGAAGTCCTTCTGCTCCTCGACGATCCGGCGCATCACCTTGATCATGGTCTTCCGCCGCTGCTCGATCGTCTGGATCAGCCACTTCGCGGAGTTCAGCTTCTCGGAGATGAACTTCCGCTCCTCGTCGCCCCCCGTCTTCTTCCGGAGAATGTGCTGGTAGGCGTTGTTGATCCGAAGCCGGGGCACGTTCCGGTCGTTCAGCGAGACGACGTAGTCCTCGCCCACCCGCTCCACGACCAGATCCGGCGTCACGTACCTCGTCTCCTCGGCCGCGACCTCCTGTCCCGGACGCGGGTCGAGCGTGGCGATCAGGTCCCCCGCCCCCTGCACCTCCTCGACGGTGCACCGCATGCTGCGCGCGATCTCGCTGAACCGCTTGTTCAGGAGATTGTCGAACTGCTCCTGCACGATCCGGCCCGCCAGCGTGGCCTTGAGGTTTTTCTGGGAGAGCTGGATCCAGAGGCACTCTTGAAGATTCCGAGCGCCCACGCCGGCCGGATCGAAGGTCTGGATGATCGCGAGCACCTCCTCCACCTTCTCGGCGGGCAGGCTCAGCGTCTCGGCCACCTCGTCCACCGTGGTCTGGAGATATCCATTCTCGTCGATCGAGCCGATCAGGTAATCGCCGATCGACAGCTCCAGCTCGCCGATTCCGGTCAGGCGAAGCTGCTCGGAGAGGTGCTCGCTCAGGCTCTTCACCGTCACCGGCACCTTCTCGTAGAACTCCTCGCCCGGGTCGTCCGTGCGCGGCGCCACCGGGCCGTCCCACATGGAGTCGGGCCAGAAATCCTCCCACTCGATCTTCTGCTCCTCGGGCGTCCCGTCCGGAGTCCCGTCGGCCGTCTCGGGCTGTTCGGACTCCTTGAGCCCGCTCTCCTCCTTGGCGTCGTCGATCTCCTGGACTTCCTCCACCTCGTCCACTTCCTCGAGCATCGGATTTCGTTCCAGCTCCATCTTCAAGGCCTGCTGCAATTCCAGTGTCGGCATCTGGAGCAGCTTCAGGGCCTGCTGCAGCCGCTGCGTGATGATCAGCGTCTGCCGCATCTGCTGGTGGAGGCCGGCTTTCATTTCCATCGGGTGTCGTTCCTCAGTCCAGCCGGAACCGCTCGCCCAGATAGATCTGGCGAGCGACCGGGTCCTGGGCCAGCTCCTGGCTCGTGCCCTGGAGCAGAATCCGCCCTTCGAACATGATGTACGCGCGGTCCGTGGTGCTCAGCGTCTCGCGCACGTTGTGGTCGGTGATCAGGATGCCCAGGCCCTTGGCCTGCAGCCGCCCGACGATGTCCTGGATCTCGCCCACGGCGATCGGGTCGATACCCACGAACGGCTCATCCAGCAGCATGAACTTCGGCTCGGTGACCAGCGCCCGCGTGATCTCCACGCGGCGCCGCTCCCCTCCCGACAGGTTGTATCCCCTCCGGTCGGCGAGGTGCGCGATGTTCAGCTCTTCCAGGAGCTGCGCCAGCCGCGAGGCCCGCTCCTTTCGCGACATCGGAAGCGTCTCCAGTATGGCGAGGATGTTCTCCCGCACCGTCAGCCGCCGGAAGATCGACGGCTCCTGGGCCAGGTACCCGATCCCGAGCCGCGCGCGCCGGTGCATCGGCATCCGGCTGATGTCGTGGCCGTCGACCAGGATCTGCCCGCCGTCGGCGCGCAAGAGGCCGACGATGAGGTAGAACGTGGTCGTCTTGCCGGCGCCGTTCGGCCCCAGGAGGCCCACCACCTCGCCGCGCTGAACGGTGATCGAGACTTTGTCGACTACCTTCCAATGGCCGTAGAAGCGCTGGAGATCCTGCGCGACCAGGCCGCTCACGGGGTGGCGCCGTTCCCCTCGAGACTCGAATCCCGCACCTCGGCGCGCACTTCGCGGCCGATGTGGAAGTGATCCAGGCTGGGGTCGCTCTCGAATCCGTAGCCCGTGACCACGTCGTACTTCCGGGTGACCTTGACGAATCCATCCGAAACGATCTTCCCGGCCGCGTTCTGCCAATGCAGGGAATCGGTCTCCATCCGGATGCCGCTGTCCGTCGTCACCACCACGCGCCCCCGAGCTTCCAGATCGTTCGTGCGCTGATGCACCCGGCCCTGCTGCGCGACCAGGGTGGAGAACCGCTTCCCATCCTTGTCGAAGAATTCGATGCGGACCGTCTTGGCGTCGACCAGACTCTCGTCGTTGTACATCGCCGCATACGACGCCCAGAGCGTCCAGTTCTTCCGCCCCTCCAGGCTCTCCGTGAGCGTGAAGTCGCGCGCCTCCTGGTCCGGGAGCCGGACGTCCTCCCCGGTGGGGGTCGCCGTGGGCCGCGACTCACAGCCCCCGACGAGGCTGGCGGCCAGGATCGCGGCCAACGTCGACCGGGCCGCGCGAATCGCCAGCCCAGCCCGTTGGCACGGCTCGTGCCGCAGCCCGTACCTCGACTCTAGCACGAGGGCTCGAGCACGGTCAAACTGATGCACCGCCATAATGTTATCCCGCGCGAACCCCGAGGCAGTCGTGGAGGTGCAGCACCCCCGCCGGGGCTCCCGCCTCGTCCAGGACGACGAGCGAGGTGATGGGCCCCCCCTCGTTCTCCTCCATCGTCCGGACCGCGCGCGCGATGGTCGCGTCGGCCTCGATCAGCCGGGGGGAGCGGGTCATGACCGCGGCCACCGGCTGGGCCAGGTCGGTTCCGCCGCGGAGAAGGATCCGCTTCAGGTCGCCGTCGGTGAGGATTCCCGCCAGCCGGCCCGACGCGTCCACGACGGTGGTCATCCCCAGCCGCTTGTTCAGGATCTCGAGAAGGGCCTGGCGCAGGGCGGCCCCTTCCGGCACGCGGGGAAGTCCGTCGCCCCGATGCATGAGATCGAAGACGCGGAGCGACGCCGTGCGCCCCAGCACGCCCCCGGGGTGGAGGACCGCGAAGTCGTCGCGCGTGAACCCCTTCAGGCGGAGAAGGACGACGGCGACCGCGTCCCCCAGCGCGAGCATGGCGGTGGTCGAGGAGGTGGGCACCAGGTCCTCGCCGCACGCTTCGCGCGGCGTTCCGATGTCGAGAACGTGGTCCGCGCCCAGGGCCAACGACGAGGCGGGGTTCCCCGTCATCGCGATCACGGTGACGCCTCGCCTCCGGAACGCCGGGATCAGATCCAGGAGCTCGCGCGTCTCGCCGCTCTTCGAGAGGAGGAGGGCCGCGTCGTCGGCCGAAACGATCCCCAAATCACCGTGCACGGCATCCACCGGATGGACGAACGTGGCCGGCGTGCCGGTGCTGGTGAGCGTGGCCGCGATCTTCTTCGCGACCAGGCCCGACTTGCCCACGCCCAGCGTGAGCACCTGGCCGCGAACCTGGGCCAGCGCGCGAATCGCCGCCTCGAACTCGCGGCCGATCCGGCTCTCGAGCTGGGCAATGGCCGCGCCTTCCAGGTCCAGCACTTCGCGTGCCCAGTCGGCAATGCTCGACCGGGTGCGCGCGTCGGCCGCCGCCAAAGCGCCCTTGTCCTTGGTCTGGGTCATGCCTTTTGCCCCTCCAGAACCAACGTATCGGCAACTGCTTGGCGAATCTTCATCAAGCTTCGAAGCAGCTCTTCCAGCTCGCCCAGGGGCCACTGCGTGGCCCGGTCCGAGCGCGCGCGATCCGGGTCGGGATGGGTCTCGATGAAGATCCCGTCCGCGCCCGCGGCGACGGCGGCCCGCGCCAGGGTCGGGATCATCGCGCGGTCGCCCCCGGTCTCGGGGCCCGATGGCCGCTGCACCGAGTGGGTTGCGTCATAGAAGACGGGACAGCCCAGGGCGCGCATCGCGGGGATCCCGCGCAGGTCCACCACCAGGTCGCCGTGGCCGAACGTGGTCCCCCGCTCGGTCAGGATCAGTCCCGTCGCGCCGGCGGCGCGGGCCTTCTCGACCACGTGGCGCATCCCCTCAGGAGCCAGGAACTGCCCCTTCTTCACGTGGAGCGGCTTCCCCGAGCGGGCCGCCTCTTCGATGAGCGGCGTCTGCCGGCACAGGAAAGCCGGAATCTGGAGCAGATCGAGCACCGCCGCGGCCTCCGCGACCTCGGTCGACTCGTGGATGTCGCTGGTGACGGGCACGCCGGCCACTTCCCGGATGCGCGCCAGCGAGCGCAAGCCCTCGGAGGGGCCCGGCCCGCGGTAGGAATCTGCGGCGGTCCGGTTCGCCTTCAAGTAGGACGCCTTAAAGATGAACGGCATGCCGTGCAGGGCCGCGATCCGCTTCGCCTCGCGAGCGATCTCCAGGGCCATCCCTTCGTCCTCGAGCACGCACGGTCCGGCGATGAGGGAGAGGCGGCCGGGCTCCACGGTGACCGACCCGACCGTCACCGGAGCGATCGCCGCCGGACGCGGGCTCACTGGCGCGGCGCGCCCGAGGCGCTCTCGCGGGCGGGTGCGCCCGATTCCCGGCGCCGTCGCTCGTCGTTGGCCGCGCGGATGAAGCCGCGGAAGAGCGGGTGCGGGTCGGAGGGACGGGAGCGGAGCTCGGGGTGGAACTGCACGCCCACGAACCAGGGGTGGTCGGGAAGCTCGACGATCTCGACCAAGTCTCGCTTCTCCTCCAGCCCGGTGACGCGCATCCCCCGCTCCTGGAAGAGGTCTCGGAAGGAGTTATTGAACTCGTAGCGGTGCCGGTGGCGCTCCGCCACGCGCGGGACCGCGTACTCGGCCTGCGCCCGGCTGCCCGCCGAGAGCGCGCAATCGTAGGCGCCCAGCCGCATCGTGCCGCCCATCTGCGCCAATCCTTCCTGTTCGGGAAGGAGGTCGATCACCGCGTGCGGCGTCGAGGGATCGAACTCCGAGGAGTCGGCGCCCTTCAACCCGGCCACGTCGCGCGCGAACTCGATCACGGCGCACTGCATGCCGAGGCAGATGCCGAAGAACGGCACCTTGTGCTCGCGGGCGTATCGCGCCGCCTGCACCATCCCCTCGGTGCCGCGGTCGCCGAATCCCCCGGGAATCAGGATGCCGTGCGTCTGGCCGAGGAGCGCCTCGGGCCCGTCCAGCTCCACCCGCTCCGAATCCACCCAGTCGATCCGCACCGACACGCCGTTCGCCACGGCCGCGTGCTGGATCGCCTCCTGGATGCTCTTGTAGGCGTCGCGGAGGTGCGTGTACTTGCCCACGACCGAGATCGTGACCGTTTCCTTGGCGGACCGCATCCGCTCCTGGAACGCCTGCCACGCGCGGAGGTCGGCGGGGCCCGCGTCCAGGCGCAACATCGCCACGATCTGGTCGTCCAGCCCTCCCTTGTGGAACATCAGCGGCACCTCGTAGATCGAGGGGACGTCGATCGCCTCGATCACCGAGCGCGTCGGCACGTTGCAGAAGAGCCCGATCTTCTCCTTCACCTCCTGCGGCAGCGTCACCTCGGTGCGGCAGAGGAGGAGGTCGGGCTGGATCCCGATCGCGCGGAGCTCCTTCACCGAGTGCTGCGTCGGCTTGGTCTTGATCTCGCGCGCCGCGCCCAGGTGCGGCACCAGGGTCACGTGGATGAAGAGCGTGTTGAGCGAGGACAGCTCCAGGCGAAGCTGCCGGATCGCTTCGAGGAACGGAAGCGACTCGATGTCGCCGACGGTGCCCCCGATCTCGACGATCGCGACGTCCACCGGCTTCCCCTTGGTGAGGGAAAGCATGCGCGCCTTGATCTCGTCGGTGACGTGGGGGATTACCTGCACCGTGCGCCCCAGGTAGTCGCCGCGGCGCTCCTTCTGGATGATCGAGTCGTAGATCTGGCCGGCCGTGACGTTGTTCTCGCGCCCCATCGAGACCCCGAGGAAGCGCTCGTAATGGCCCACGTCCAGGTCGGTCTCAGCGCCGTCGTCGGTGACGTAGACCTCGCCGTGCTGGTACGGGCTCATCGTCCCTGGGTCCACGTTCAGGTAGGGATCGAACTTCTGGAGCGTCACCGACAGCCCCCGCGACTTGAGCAGGGAGCCGATCGCCGAGGCGGCGATCCCCTTGCCCAGAGACGAGACGACCCCTCCCGTCACGAACACGAACTTCGTCATCGGCTGACTCCCCCCTTCATCGCTGACCCCTCCCAACGAGTCCGTGCCCTGGCCAGGTCCTCGGGTGTGTCGATTCCGATCGAATGATAGTCGCCCACGGCGACGTGAATCTCGATTCCGTTCCAGAGCGCGCGGAGCTGCTCCAGCCGCTCCCCGATTTCGAGCGGGCAGGGCGGAAGCGCCGCCAGCTCGCGGAGCGTCGCGAAGCGATAGGCGTAGATGCCCACGTGCAACAGCGGCGGGAGGTCCGGACCCGCTCCGTGCGGGATGGGCGCCCGCGAGAAATAGAGAGCCCGCCCCATCCGGTCCGTCACCACCTTCACGCGATTGGAGTCGCGGGGGTCGTCGTCGGGCGCGAAGGGCGCGGCGAGCGTGGCCATGCGCACTTCGGGCCGGTCGAACAGGCGGACCAGGTGGTCGAGCCCGGCCGGATTCAGGAACGGCTCGTCCCCCTGGACGTTTAGGACGACAGAATCGGGATCGGGGTCGAGGTCCTTCCGGAGAAGCGAGGCCGCCTCGGCCACGCGGTCGAGTCCCGACGGGTGGTCGGCGCGCGTCATCACCGGGGTCCCGCCCGCGGCGCGGACGGCGTCGCCGACGCGCTCGCTATCGGTCGCGACCCAGACCCCGCCCAGAGAGGCCGCCCGGCGCGTCCGTTCGAGCACGCGGACGACGAGGGGCGAACCGCCCAGGTCCTGTAAGGGCTTTTCCGGGAGACGGGTGCTGTGGAGCCGCGCCGGGATGATCGCGACGGCCCCTGAAGTCGGGCGCGTGGGCACATCGCGCTCCGCTCGTGGGGACGGGAGACGGTGCACGAGTCATGCTACCAAGAGGCGCTGGGGCCGTCAAGCGAGGGGGGGTACGGCCGTTATTTCTTCGCTCTCGTGCGGCGCGTCCGGAACGCCTTCTCGATCAGGGCGGCCAGCTTCGCGCGGTCGCGATCGATCCATCCGGCGATCACCGGCCCCTCCGACGGCGTGACGTAGAGAAACGAACCCTTCGCTCCGATCATGACGGTCATCGAGTCGTCTTCCCCGCGCAGGCGGATCACGACCTCCGGCGGGACGAGTTGCATCTGCTCCTCACGCCGGTAGCTCGTCGGCTTGCCCACAATCGAGCGCAGCGAGTCCAGCCAATCCCCTCTGGAGTCCACTCGCGCGGACGCCACGATTGGGCTCCCCGCGATCAGGCCGACCGAATCGCGCCCCTGGTCCAGAAGCCTCAAGTCCTTGGGCTTGCCGACGCGATAAACCCAGGCCTCCTTCATCCGGAGCAGCGACATCCAGAGCGGCAGGATCTCTTCATAGGAGGGGTAAGAGTTTCTCGACGATGCGGCGGCTGCGGGGGCGGCTGGTGAGGCAGGTGGGTGCGATGAGGAGGTGCCCGGCTGGGGAGGCGGAGCGTTGCGCAGCGCCTCGTCCGTCACTGCCATCAACTCGGTGTGGATCGAATCCGCCCAGCCACCGACCCAGGGTTCTCCGTTCAACTTTACCGAGAGCTGTGCGCACTCCCCCGCAAGAAGGACTGTTATTGAGTCGTCGTCCCCATTGAGGCGTACGACGTATCGGGGCAGGGAGATGCACAGCCGCTCTTCTCTGAGGTACGCTGTACGTCTCGACAGGATTGAGCGAAGGGATTGGAGCCATTTAACCGAGGGAAGCGGACCGGAACGCTCGAAACGACAGCCGGCGACGAGGCCCGTCGAGTCACGAGCCTCGTTAAGCATACGCCAATCCAGAAGCATACGCCAATCCAGGACGTCACCAACCTGGTAAACCATGCCGTGCCGCATTCGGGCGAGACCCGAACGAAGCGGGGCCAGCTCGGCGTCGGTCGCGTAGGAGCGCTGAGCCCGAGTTGGTGCAGCTCCAAGGAGAACAACCTGGCAGCCTGCGAGCAGAACCACGGTCCTAAGCCAACTGGCTGACGTCATCGTGAGTCCCAGAGATTGAATTCTACCGGAACGAGAATCTACCGCGCCGCGGGGGCCGCCTCCAGGTCAGCGATGCCTTTCCTGACTTCCTCGGCCGAGTTGGACAGCGCGGCCTTCTCTTCGGCGGTCAGCTCCAGCTCGAGGATCTTCTCGAGCCCCCGCGAGCCCAGGATCGCCGGCACTCCGAGGTAGATGTTCCGGAAGCCGTACTCCCCTTCCAGATACGCGGCCACGGGCAAGAGCCGCTTCTTGTCGCGGAGGATCGCCTCGGCCATCTGCACCGCCGAGGCGGCGGGCGCATAGAAGGCGCTTCCCGTCTGCAAGAGCTTCACGATCTCGGCGCCGCCGTCGCGCGTGCGCTGCACGATCTCGGCGAGGCGCGCCTTGGGGATGAAGTTCTCGACCGGGATCCCGGAGACGGTCGAGTAGCGAACCAGAGGCACCATGGTGTCGCCGTGGCCGCCCAGAACCATCGCGTGGACCTCCTCGACCGAGACGCCGATCTCCTGCGCGATGAACGTGCGGAAGCGGGTCGAGTCGAGCACGCCGGCCATCCCGATCACCCGCTGGCGCGGGAAGCCGGTGATCCGGAAGGTCAGGTAGGTCATCACGTCGAGCGGGTTGGTCACCGTGATCACGAACGCGTTGGGTGCGTGATCCCGGATGGCCTCGGCGACGCCGCGGACGATGTCCGCGTTCGCCTTCAACAGATCCGTGCGCGACATCCCGGGTTTTCGCGGCAGCCCGGCCGTCACGATGATCAGGTCGCTCCCCTTCACCGCGCGGATGTCGCCACTCCCCTCGATCTGGGAGTCGTAGCCCCGCACGGGGCCGGCTTCCAGGAGATCGAGCGCCTTCCCTTTCGCCACGCCTTCCACGATGTCGACCAGGGTCACGTCCCCCAGCTCGGCTTCCGCCGCGTAGAGCGCGGCCGACGCGCCGACGTTGCCCGCGCCGACGATCGTGATCTTAGGCATGGGTCGCCTCGGGCGACGAGGCCTCCGCCCTGGCGCCGGAGTCCGCCACCTCGATCGACACGGTCACGTTCCCCTTCCCGCGCTTCCGGAAGAGCACCAGGCCGGTCGCGAGCGCGAACAGCGTGTCGTCCTTGCCGCGTCCGACGAAGAGCCCGGGCCGGTACACGGTCCCGCGCTGCCGCACCAGGATGTTCCCCGCCTTCACGAACTCGCCTCCGAACCGCTTGACGCCCAGCCGCTGGGACTTGGAATCGCGTCCGTTCTTCGAGCTGGATACTCCCTTTTTGTGAGCCATCCGCCTCTCCTTATCCGCCTATCCGACGATGTCCAGGATCCGCACTCGCGTGAGGGTATCCCGGTAGCCTATCTTCTTCCGGAACTTCTTCCGTCTCTTGAACGTCCCGACCGTGATCTTCTTCCCCCGCTCGGAGCGAACCACCTCGCACGTCACGGAAGCTCCCGCCACGGTCGGCCGGCCGATCTGCACGCCGCCCTCGTCTCCGATCAGGAGAACGCGGTCGAACGTGACCGTCTGGCCGGGCTCGATGCCCATGTTCGGCAGGACGTGCTCCTCGCCGGCGAGTACCCGGAGCTGGAGCCCCTGCGCCTGAATCACTGCGTAACGACTCATCTTCTTCGTTCCCCCTTCAGGCCCGTTGCGCCGGGCCCTAGCGTTCGTACTGCTTGGTGATCTCCTCGTACGTCCGGCCGCGGAACAGCCGGATCTCGTTCCGCCGGAGCGACGGATCGTCCCGGATCTCGACGCGGTACCGGTACTGCTTCTCCACCCGCTCCAGCCGGTCGTGGTTCTGCTCGACCAGGTGGACGGCCACGTCCGGGTGCACCCGGAGGATCAGCTGCTTCTCCTTGGAGCGCTGCCCCACGCGCCGCAGCATCCGCTCGATCTTCAGCGCGGCCGACTGGAGCGAAAGGACCTTCCCGGTCCCTTCGCACTCCGGACAGTCCGCGTTGAAATAGTTCGCCAGGCTCGGGCGCTGGCGCTGGCGCGTCATCTCGATCAGGCCCAGCTCGCTCACCGCGAACGACTTGGTGCGTGACCGGTCGCGCTTCAAGTGCTGGCGCAAGAGCTCCGAAACCGCCTTCCGGTTCGCCTCGACCTCCATGTCGATGAAGTCGAGGACGATGATCCCGCCCAGGTCGCGAAGCCTGAGCTGCCGTGCGATCTCGGTGGCCGCTTCGAGATTCGTCTTCAAGATCGTCTCTTCCTGGCTCTTCTTTCCGGTGAAGCGCCCCGTGTTCACGTCGATCGCGACCAATGCCTCGGTCTGGTCGATCGTGATGTAGCCCCCCTTCTTGAGCCACACCTTGCGCTCCATCGCCTTCTCGATCTCCGACTCAATCTCGAAATGGTCGAAGATCGGCGCCTCGCCCTTGTACAGCTTTACCCGCGGCCGGAGCTCGGGCGCGTACGTCGCCAGGTACTTCAAGATATCCTTGTGCTCCTCCGCCGAGTCGATCACCAGTTGGTCCACATCCTCCGTGAAGATGTCGCGGATGAGCCCGGTGGTGAACTCCATCTCCTGGTGGAGGAGCGCGGGCGCCCGCACGCGCTGCGACTGCTTCTCGATCTTGCTCCAGAGCTGTTCCAGATACTTGATGTCGCTCTGGAACTCCTTCTTTCCCTGCTCGGCGCCCACGGTGCGCACGATGACGCCGGCGTCGTGGGGCCGGATCTCCCGGATCAGCGACTTGAGCCGCGCCCGTTCGGCGCGGTCCTCGATCTTCCGCGATACGCCGATGTGCTCGTGTCCCGGCATCAGCACCAGGAAACGGCCGGGGAGCGACACCTGCGTCGTCACCCGCGGACCCTTGGTTCCGATCGGCTCCTTGGTGATCTGGACGAGGAGGTCCTGCCCCTTCTTCAGCGCCTCCTCGATCCGCGGAACCGGCTCGTCGCGGCGGCCGCGACCTCCGCGCCCGCCGCCCCCGCCGCGCGGCTCGTCGCCGTCCTCTTCTTCCTCGAAGAGATCGTCCAGTTCCGTGTCGGGAGTCAGGTCCGACGCGTGCAGGAACGCGCTCTTCTCCAGGCCCAGGTCCACGAACGCCGCCTGCATCCCCGGAAGGACGGCGTTCACGCGACCCTTGTAGATGTCTCCGACGCGGCGGACGGCCTCGGGCCGCTCCACCATCACTTCGACTAGCTGTTTGTCCTCGAGCAGCGCAATCCGGGTTTCGCTTTTGCTCGCGTTAATGATGATCTCGCGACGCATTCGGCTCCAATAGTGGGTCCGGGGCCGCCGCGGGGGCTTCGCCCGCCGGGACCGGCCTCCAGAACGCCGACTCCTCGAGCGCCTCCAGGGGCGTGAGGAGCGTGGTGCCGCGCTCCACCCACATCGCCTCTCGCGAGACGAGGAGGAGGCGCGGATCGAATTCGAACGAAGGCAACAGGCTCTTGAAGAGCAGATCGGGGCGCAGGTAGCCGGGCGCCTGGAGCCGCGACGCAAGCCGCACGCCGAGCGCCTCTCCGTCTTCCAGGAGGTCAAGGTCGGACACCGCCGGACGGGCGTTCACGGTCCGTCCCTTCTGCCCGTGGCTCGGCTTGGTGATGGGCCAGTCGGCCGCGTCGCGGAAGGCCGCGACGCTCCGCTCCAGCTCGTGGCGCACCCGGTGGACGTCCTCGCCCCGCGAGAGCCGGTCCATCAGGTAGCCGGTCAGGGCCACCCGGTAGTCGGCGCGCGCGATGGACGCCATCAGCGATTCCAGCGACTTGGTGAACGGCCGCCCATCGAGGATGGTGATCCCCTCGGGGAGGATGTCGTTCATGGCCGCGATGGTGGACCAGGGGCAGGCCTGCGCCAGCTCTAGATCAAAGTACTCGGCCCGGCTGGTCGCTCCCAGCGACAGCGGGGGCCCGTAGGCGATCTTGGCGTGCCGGTTGAAACCCTGCGAGTAGGCGATCGGGATCTTCGCCACGCGGATCGCCCGGTCGAAGATGCGCACCAGGTCGAGATGCGACGTGAAGCGCGCGATCCCGATTTTCTCGAAGGCGACCCGGTAGCGGCTGGCCTGCTGGCCGCGCACGGCGGTGGGCCACGCCCGGCGGCGCCGCCCGTACGCCGTCGCCGCGGTAGCCGGCGCGGCCGGGGCCGCGGGAGCTGCGGGAGTCGGGGGTGCGGCGGGCTTCAGGGCTTCGATCGGCGCCGAACGCAGCTCGTCCACACGGCGCTCGATGTCGGACGTGGTGATCTCCGGCGGCACGGCGAACGCCAGGGAGTCGGGATCCTTCCCCTGTCCCGGCGCGAGCTGAAGCGACACGCGCCGCCCCTCGCGCGCCTTGGGGGTGAAGCAGGGCGCGCCGCAGCGGTAGCAGGCATGGTCGCGGCAGTCGGGAGTGAGCGCGGCGGCATACGCCTTCGCCCGCTCAGCGACCAGGAACTTCTTCACCACGGGGGTCCGGATGTGGTCCCAGGGGAGGTTCTCCTCCAGGTCGCGCGGGCGCAGGTAGACGCCCGGCTCGATCCCGGTCCGCTCGAACGCCCGCATCCAGAGGTTGAAGTCGAAGCACTCGGACCAGCCGTCGAACCGCGCGCCCAGGCGCCAGGCCTCTTCCAAGGCGTCCGCGGTACGGACGTCGCCCCGCGCGAAAACCCCTTCGAGGAATGCGGTCTTCGGATCGCGCCACTTGAGGCGAACGTTCCCCATGCCGCGGAAGCCAAGCTTCAGCCGGTCGATCTTCCGCCAGAGGGTTTCCATGTCGTCCTGGATCTCCCACTGGAACGGCGTGTGCGGCTTGGGCACGTGCGGCGAGATACCCACGTTGAAATGCATGCGCTTGTTTCCGCCGCGGGCCCACTCCTGCGACTTGCGCAGGGTCTCTGCAATCCCGTCCACGTCCTCGTCGGTCTCCGTCGGGAGGCCGATCATGAAGTAGAACTTGATGCCGCCCCACCCCTGGTCGCGCGCCAGCTTCACCGAATACTCCAGCTCGGCCTCGTCGATTCCCTTGTTGATGACGTCCCGCATCCGCTGGGTCCCCGCCTCGGGGGCGAACGTGATGCTCCCCTTCCGCCCTTGGCCGATCTTCTCCGCCACCGAAGGGGCGAGAGTGCCGACGCGCGTGGAGGGGAGGGAGATCGAAACCCCCAGCTCGTTCGTGAAGCGGTCCAGCTCGTGGAGCACCACGGGAAGCTGCTTGTAGTCGGTCGTCGAGAGCGAAAGGAGCGATACCTCGTCCCAGCCCGCATGGACGATCCCGCACTGAACCTCCTTCGCGACCTGGTCGGCCCGCTTCTCGCGGAGCGGCCGGTTCATGTACCCCGCGAGGCAGAAGCGGCAGCCGCGCGTGCAGCCGCGCATGACCTCGACGCCCAGCCGGTCGTGCGTGATCTCGGTGGGCGAGATCAGGGGCTTCTCCGGGTAGAAATCGGGATCCAGCGCCGGCACGTAGCGGAAGCGCGGGCGCGCGACGGGCGCGCCCGGCAGCGGCTCGCGGGCGGTGAAGCCCCACGGGTTCTGGACCTCGGCGAACAGCGCCGGGACGTAGACCCCCTCCAGCGCTCCCATGCGCCGGAGCACCTCGGCGCGCGGCATCCGCGTCTTCCGCCGCTCCGCCATGAGGTCGCACAGCTCCATCATCACCTCTTCGCCGTCGCCGATCACGAAGGCGTCGATGAACGGAGCGATCGGCTCCGGATTCACCGTGCAGAGGCCGCCCGCGATCACGATCGGATCCTCCTCGCGGCGGTCCTTGGTGCGGAGCGACATCCCCGCCAGGTCGATCATCGTCAGCACGTTGGTGTAGGCCAGCTCGTACTGCAGCGAGAATCCGATCAGGTCGAACTCCCGCGCGGGGGTGCGCGACTCGAGCGAGTAGAGCGGGATCCCTTCCGCCCGCATCAGCTTCTCCATGTCGCCCCACGGCGTGAAGCAGAGCTCGGCCAGGCCGTCGGGGCGCCGGTTCACGATGTGGTAGAGGATTTTCAAACCCAGATAGGACATCCCGATCTCGTAGAGATCCGGGAAGCAGAGGAGGGCCCGCACCGACGCCGTCGCCGGATCTTTCCGGACCGCATGGAGGAAGCTGCCCGTGTACCGGCTCGGCTTGGTCACGGTCGGCAGATAGGCTTCATCCAGCAGTCGTAGTTTGTCCATGTCCCCTCCGGAGGGAGCGTGAAGCAAAGGCTTTACCAAGGAAAGACTTACGGCAAATGAGACCCCGCGGGGGGCCGCCGTTGCCAAGTCGCACAATGTATCACACGCGGCCCTCGCCCGCAACCGACGCCGCGGACGCCGGTTCCGCGCCGCCTGGAAGGCCGCCGTGCGCTGCGGCGAGGCTGAGAATCCACGACGGGGAGGCCATTTCCAGGGCGGCGGCGGCTTCGAGAAGGGTGCTCCCGGTGGTGGCGACGTCGTCCACGAGCAGCACGGGGCGGGAGGCGAGCATGCGGGCGCCCGGGCCGGTCAGCGCGAACGCGTCGCGCACGTTGTCCCTCCGGCGGTCGGCGCCGAGGCGCGCCTGGGGCGGATGGTCCAGGCGGCGGCGGAGGGCGTCGGCCACGGGGATGCCCCACCGCGCGCCGGCGGTCTCCGCGAGGAGCCGCGCCTGGTCGAACCCACGCCACGTCAGCCGCGCGGGATGGAGCGGGACGGGGACCAGAACGTACTCGCGCCAGATCGCGGTGCCGCGGCCTGGAGGCTCGGGGAGGAGATCGGCGATCCACGCGTAGGCCTCCCGGGCGCCCGCGTATTTGAAGGCGTGCACCACGCGGTCGAGGGGCGGCTCGTGTCGGGGGCCAGCGATGAGGAGCCGCGCGGCGCCGTGACGCGGGCACCCGGCTCCGACTGGGGAGGACGCGTGCCCGGGACCGGCGTCACCCGGACCGCCGCTCTCCTGCATGCAGCGGAGGCAGAAGACGCTGCCCGTCCGAGGGACCCGCCCGTCGCAGGTGTCGCACACCGGGCGCCCCCGCGGCGCCGCGCCGCCGCAGCCCGGGCACACGCGGCCCAGCAGCGCGTCCACGAGGTCGACCCCCAGGGCCCTGAGTGCGGCGAGTGCGGCGAGGGCGGTCACGACCCGCTCAGCCCTCCGCGGAATCCAATGCGCCGCGCATCGCCTCGCGCGGCGCCTTCGTCCCGGTCCAGAACTCGAACGAGAGGGCGCCCTGCTCGAGGAGGAGGCCCAGCCCGTCCTCGTAGCGGAACCCCGCGCTCCGAGCCTCGGTGCGGGCGGCGCCCGCGCGCGCGCCGTAGTTCAGGTCGAGCAGGGAGCCGCCCGGTTTGAGCCCGCCCCACCACCTCCGCTCCTCGGGAACGACTTCCTCCGACGCCAGGGCGCGCACGATGAAATCCCACCCTCCGCCCGCGGCCGCGTCCCCTTCCCGGTCCGTGGCCCCGGCCCACGCGCCCGTCGCGACCCGTGCCAAGGGCGCGGCCGCGAGCACGAGAGCCTTGAGCGATTCGGCGCGCTCCGGAGTGCGGTTCACGATCCGGATCTCGGCGGGTTCGCGCTGCGCCAGCGCGACGGCCACGCTCCGCGCCGCGCCCCCCGCGCCGATGAGAAGGGCGCGCGCTCCCGGCGCGCGGAGCCCCAGCGCGTCGAGCCAAGCGAGAAAGCCGGCGCCGTCGGTGGCGTCGCCCTCCCACCCCCGAGGAGCGCGGCGAAGGGTGTTCGCGGCTCCAGCGGCGCGCGCCGCCGGCGTCGCGGAGTCCACGAGGGTGAAGGCTTCTTCCTTGTGCGGCAAGGTCACGTTGAGCCCCGCGAAACCGATCTCGTGCAATCCCTCGAGCGCCTGGGCGAGCTGGCCGGGGAGAATGTCGAGCGCGATGTACGCCGCATCCCGGCCCGCCGCGCGGAAGGCGGCGTTCTGCATGCGGGGGGAGAGCGAGTGGTGGACGGGGTGCCCGAGAATCGCGAAAAGACTGGTGGAGGGCTGCGTCAAGCCGGCGGGACAGCGGGAGCGTCGCCCGCGCGTGTCTCGCCCTCAGGCGGCTCGCCCGGCGCCGCCACCGCACCCGCCCCTTCGCCCACCGGCAAGGTCCCCGCGCTGGGGCGGTTCTTCAACACGCGCAGCATGATCAGGGAGGTCGCGATCAGCCCCACGCTCAGGAGTTGATTCATGTTGAAGGAGAGGCCCCCGATCTTTCCGAGGAACGAGGTCTCGTCGTAATAGCGCGTGAAGTCGATCAGAAAGCGGAGCGCCGCGTCCATCGCGATGTAGGTCCAGAAGAGCCAGCCGTCGAAGCGGCGCTTCCGGTCCATCGCGAGAAGAATCGCGAAGAGCGCGAACCCCGAGAAAGACATGTAGAGCTGCGACGGGTGGAGGCGCTCTCCCGGAAAAACCCCGCTCGAATAGGACTCGGGCGGAAACTGGATCCCCCAGGGGAGCTTCGTGGGGAGTCCGTAGCAGCATCCGTTCAGGAAGCATCCCAGCCGCCCGATCCCGATGCCCAGTGCCATCGCCGGCGCGGCGGCGTCTCCCACGCGCCACGCCGGAAGCCGGGCGTGCCGCACGTACAGGATGCCGCCGAGGATGGCGAGAATGTAGCCGCCGTACAGCATCAGGCCGCCTTCCCACAGGCGGAAGACGCCCACCGGATCGCCCTTGTACTCGTCCCAGTGGGTGAGGACGAAGAGAATCCGCCCGCCGAGGATGGCGAGCACCAGAAGCCAGAGCGAGAGGGTGCTCAGTCGGTCTTCGGGAAGTCCCCGCGCCCGGCCCCGCGCCAGGAACACCTGGATCGCGGCGAGGAACGCGACGGCCAGGAGGAGGCCGTAGCTGTGGATCGCGAAGGTCCCGAACTTCACCACGGTCGGATGCACGCGTCTCCCGTCAGTACTCGCGCCACCGCATCGCGATGTTCTGGATCAGGCCGATCTGGAGGAAGCTGGTCAGAAGCGACGTGCCCCCGTAGGAAAGAAGCGGCAGCGGCAGCCCCGTCACCGGCGCAAAACCGACCGTCATGCAGATGTTCACGAGCACATGGTACAGAAAGATCGAGGTCAATCCAATCGCGAGAAGGCTGGCGAAGCGGTTTCGCGCGTGGTGGGCGATCCGGATGCCGCGGTAGATGAGGACGAAGTAGAGGATGGTCACGGCCGCCGCCCCGAGAAACCCCGTCTCCTCCCCCACGACCGAGAAGATGAAGTCGGTGTGCTGCTCGGGCAGAAACGCGAGCGCCTTCTGGCTGCCGTGAAGGAATCCCTTCCCCAGCACCTGGCCGGAGCCGATCGCGATCTTCGACTGGATGATCTGGTAGCCCGAGCCGTACGGATCGGCCGAGGGATCCAGGAAGGTCGCGATGCGCTGCCGCTGGTAGGGCTTCAGGTGGTTCCAGACCTGGGGAGTCACGATGCCCACCACGAGATTGATCGCGACCACGAACAGGATGGGCGCCAGCCGGAGACGCGAGCGGTAGAGCACCGCCGAGAGGACGGCGGCGAAGAGGATCCACGCCGGGAGGAAGAATGAAGCCGCCACGTTGATCACGGGGCTCACGAGCAGGAAGAGGTAGAGGAGCGGGAGTCCGGCCCAGTAGAGCATCGTGAAGAGGATCGTCAGGAACGTCACCGACGTTCCCAGGTCGGGCTGCTTCAGGACGAGAAGGAACGGGACCCCGGCCGCCACCAACGGCTTGACCAGGGAGCCCATCTGGGTCAGGTCCAGCTTCCGCTCCGAGAGAAAATTCGCGAGGAGCACCACCGTGGCCACCTTCGCGAGCTCCGAGGGCTGGAACTTGAGCGGCCCCCACCCCAGCCAGCGCTGCGCGCCCAAACCGACGTGCCCGATGAAGAGCGTGAGCACCAGGAGCATCAGTCCCATGACGTACAGCAGCCACGCGCTCTTCCCCATGTAGATCCGGTAGGGGACGGCCGCGGCGACCGCCCCGCCCGCCAGCGCCACCACCAGCCAGATGAGCTGCTTGAGATAGAGCCCGTGCTCGGCCGAGGCCGACGTCATCGACGTCGCGCTGAAGACGAAGGCGATCCCGATCAAGGCGAGGAGCACGGTCACGAAGAGAAGCGGCCGGTCGACGTCGCCGGTGCCCCGGAGGAGCGCCATCAGCGGCTCGCCACCACGCGGAGGGTGTCCGCGGCGGGGTGGAAGAAGGCCTGGAGCATCTTCTGTGCGATCGGAGCGGCGGCCGTGCTGCCGTGTCCCGCGTTCTCGACCAGCACCGCCACCGCGATCCGGGGATTGTCCACCGGAGCGAAGCCGATGAAGAGCGCGTGGTCGTTTCCATGCGGATTCTGGGCGGTCCCGGTCTTCCCCGCCACGCGCACCGAATCGACCCGGGCCCCGTAGCCGGTCCCGTGCTCGTCGGCCACCACGGCTTCCATCGCGGCCCGCACGCTGGCGAGCGCGGCCGGCGACAGATCGATCCTGACGCCGATCGAGTCCTGCGTGGCGATCAGACCGGTGACGCGGCGGCCATCCTCCTCCACCTCCCGGATCACGTGCGGACGAATCATGGTCCCGCCGTTCGCGATCAGCGAGGTGAGCTGCGCCAGCTTGATGGGCGTCAGCGAAGTTTCTCCCTGGCCGATCGCCAGGTTCAGCACCAGGCCCCGGCTCCATTTCCCCGCGCCGTAGCGCTTGTCGTACCACACCGCGTCCGGGAAAAGGCCCCGCCGCTCCTGGGGCAGGTCGACGCCCGACCGGTCGGAAACGTGGATGCGCTTCATGAAGTCGGCGAGCCGGTCCAGCCCCAGCCGGATTCCGAGCTGGTAGAAGTAGACGTCGCACGAGCGGGCCACGGCGTCCCGGAGGGCGAGCGTGCCGTGACCCTGCGGGTTCCAGCATTTGAACGAGCGCCGCCCGAACTGGAACGCCCCGTTGCAGGTCTCGCGGAAGGTCGTTCCGGGCTGGATGGCCCCCGTCATCAGTCCCGCCAGCGCGACGAAGGGCTTGAGGGTGGAGCCGGGCGGATACGCGGCCTGGATGGCGCGGTTGAAGAGCGGAAAGTTGCCGCCCTCACTGAGCGCGCTCCACCGCTCCTGGGTGATGCCGGTCGAGAATTCGTTGGGGTCGTAATTGGGCTTGGAGGCCAGCGCCAGCACCTCGCCGGTGCGCGGGTCCAGCGCGACCGCCGCGCCGCGCGCTCCGGGGGCGAAGGCCTGCTCGGCCGCGCGCTGGAGGTTCGCGTCGATGGTGAGCGTGAGGGCCGCGCCCTGCTTGGGCTGGATCGGGTGTTTCTCGCCCAGGAGCTCCGCCTTCCGCCCCATCGCGTTCACCTCGACGAACCGCTTTCCCGCCTCGCCGCGGAGGTAGCTCTCGTACTGGCGCTCGATCCCCATCTTCCCGATCAGGTCGCCGCGGAGATACTCCGCGCGGTCCGGATCCTCCAGCTCCTTATCCGACACTTCCCCGACGTAGCCGAGCAGGTGCGACGCCATCAGCCCCAGCGGGTAGCGGCGGAGCGGCTCGAACTCGACGTCCACGCCGGGCAGCACCGACTCGTGCTCGGCGACGTAGGCCACCGTGGTCCGGTCCACGTTCCGCCGGAGGCGCACCGGCAGAAACGACTGCCGGCCGTCGTGCTGCACCTTCTCCCGGAGGAGCGTCGCGTCCACGCCCAGGATGACGCCGAGGCGCGCGACGGTGGAGTCGAGGAGCCCGGGGTTGTCCACGTACGTCTTGTCGAACGGATCGAGGGTGACCGTGAAGGAGGGGACGTTGTCGGCGAGCAGGAGGCCGTTCCGGTCCCGGATGTCCCCGCGCGGGGCGGCGATCACCTCGACCCGGATTCGGTTCTCTTCCGACAGCTCGCGGTACTTGCCGCCCTGGAGCACTTGCATGGTGAAGAGCCGGAGAAGCACGAGCGCGAATATGATGCCCACGACGGCGGTGAAATTCCGCTGCCGGTACCGGGAGCCGCTCAGCGATTCGGGATCGAACAGCACGGGTCAGGTCTCGTCCGCGAGGAGCGGACGCTTCCAGAAGAATTCGACCAGGCCGAGGAGGACCAGGACCACCAGCGCCGTGTAGAGGGCGGAAGGGGCCGCGATGGTCGCGATCTGCTTCAGGAAGAGCCAGGGGTCGCCCAGAGAGGAAGCCGCGAAATAGATGATGTCGTGTGCCAGCATCGCGAAGAGGAAGAATGCGAAGCGCACGCCCGCGTTCGCCCGGTGGACCCGAAAGCCGGCCTTCGCCACGGCAAATCCCACGATGGTCTTCGAGAGCGCGTTCAGCCCCAGGGGCCCCGGCGCGTCCAGGTCCTGGATCAACCCGACGAAGAACCCGCCGAGGGTTCCGACCACGGGTCCGCGCATCCAGCCCAGGTAGACCACGAAGGCGACGAGGAGGTCTGGACGGATCCCCGCGATCTCGAAGCGGTAGAGAAACGCCGCCTGCAGCACCAGCGCGACCACGAGCACGGCCGCGTCGCGGACCCCTCTCATCGGGGCGTCCTTGTGACGGGGGCGCCGGGGGTGCCCGGGGCGCCGGAGGCGCGCGCCGGAGCCGCGGAGGGCGCGTCGCCGGCCGCGGTCCCGAGCGCGGGCGGCCCGGGCAGGACAGTCGGCGCGGTCCCGGCGGTGTCGGGCGCGTCCATGGGGTAGAAGTCCGACGGCAGGGGCGACCCCTTCGCCGGCGTGAAGACCAGCACTTCCTCCAGCGCGCGGAAGTCCACCGCAGGTTTCACGGTGATCTCCTTGGTCAGGCCGTTCGACTCCAGCGCCACCCGCTCCACCGTCCCGATGCGCACGCCCGCCGGAAAGATCCCTCCCAGCCCCGAGGTCACCACGCGATCCCCGCGCTTCACGTCCTCCTGGGAAGACACGTAGAGCAGGTCGAGCATCGGCCGGTCCCCGTACTCCCATCGGACGACGCCGTCCACCCGCGACCGCTCGATGCGCGCGGCGACCGCGCAGTCGCGATGGAGCAGGGTGAGAACGCGGGCCGAGTGCCTGGTGATCCGCTCCACGCGACCCACCAGGCCGTCGGGGGTCAGGATGGCGCGGTTGGCTTCGATCCCCTCATCCGATCCCTTGTCGATCGCCAGGCTGCCGCCCAGCCGGTCGAGGCTCCGGCCCACGACGTTCGCGGCCTTGAGCTCGTAGGCGCGCCGCCCGGTCAGCGAGAGCAGGCGGCGGAGGCGGTCGTTCTCGGCGCCCTCGACGCGGGTCGCGTCCAGGTCGATCGTGAGACGGGTGACGCGATCACGGAGCTTCTGATTGTCCCAGTAGACGGCGACCCCGCGGTCCATCCATCCGACGACGATCTCCACGGGAGCGAGGAGGGTGTGCTGGAGGAACCACGCGGCCCGGGCTTGGGAGCGCGGACCCAGGAGCATCAGCGTGAGGGAGGCGGCGCAGGCGAGGACGAAGACGGTCCAGTCGGTGCGGCGCGCGAACAGGTACCGCAACACCGGGGCTCACCCCCGATGCTCAGTCACGCACCACCGACATGAGCACCTTCTCGTATTGGGATGGGTCGTCCAGGATCTTTCCGGTGCCGAGCACCACGCAGGAGAGCGGATCTTCCGCGACCGTGATCGGAAGGTTGGTGGCCTCGCGCAGCAGCATGTCGATGCCGCGCAGCAGCGATCCGCCGCCCGTCATGACGATTCCCCGGTCCACGATGTCCGACGCCAGCTCGGGAGGCGTCTTTTCCAGGGACTGCATCAGGGCGTCCACGATCTGCTGGAGCGGCTCGCTCAACGCCTCGCGCACCTCGACGGACGAGATTTTCATCGTCTTCGGGATGCCCGCCACCAGGTCGCGCCCCTTGATCTCCATCTCCTCCTCCTGTTCGAGGCGGAAGGCGGAGCCGATCTTGATCTTGATCTGCTCGGCCGTCTGCTCGCCGATGAGGAGGTTGTAGGCCTTCTTGACGTACTGGACGATCGCCTCGTCCATCTCGTCGCCGCCGACGCGGATCGACTGCTGGTTCACGATGGAGTTCAGGGCCATCACCGCGATCTCAGTCGTGCCGCCGCCGATGTCGATGATCATGTTGCCGGACGGCTTCCCGACGGGCAACCCGACGCCGATGGCCGCGGCGATCGGCTCCGGAACCAGGAGCACCTCGCGCGCCCCGGCGTGCTGCGCCGAATCCTGCACCGCGCGCTTCTCCACCTCGGTGATCCCGGAGGGGACGCAGATGATGATGCGCGGGCGCACCCACGTGCGGCGGCGCAGCGCCTTCTGGATGAATTCGCGGAGGAGGTCTTCGGTCTTCTCGAAGTCGGCGATGACGCCGTCCTTGAGCGGCCGCACCGCCACGATCTCGTCGGGCGTACGGCCCAGCATGCTCTTGGCTTCCTTGCCGACGGCGATCACCTTGTTCGTGGTGCGGTCGACGGCCACGACAGAGGGCTCGTTCAGGACGATGCCCTTGCCCTTCAAGTAGACGAGCGTGTTGGCGGTGCCCAGGTCGATCGCGACGTCGTTGGAGAACACACCCATCACCTGGTCGAGAAACATCCTTGCCTCCCGAAGACCTAGGAACGACATGGCAGGCGAATCCTTCGCCTCTCCCGGGTGGGCAGGGAGATCATTGAAGTACGAAGCGATCGGACCGTATCAAGGCGAACACCGGGGCGCAAGGTGTTTCTCCCCGGAAGCCGCGTTGACACGCCGGGATACGGGTGTTAGCGTCCAGCTGGGACGTGGGGGCCCGCATTACAGGGAGGGTATCGGCCATGGCGGGACGGAACTTGAGTTTCCTGGTTGCATTCATCCTGCTTTTTCTTCTCCCCCGGATTGGATCGGCAGCAGGACCCACCACCGGCACGTCGGATCGCGATCCTGACAGCGGCCGGAACCCCAAAGTCGAAGAGATCAAGACGATCGGCGTCGACCGCCAGCTCGCCTCCTTCGCGGGCATGGTGCTCGACGTCAACAACCGCCCCCTGGCCAACGTACAGGTGAAGCTCTTCATCGACGGAGAGGTGGCGGGGCGGGCGGTGACGGAAGGAAACGGCTACTACGACCTTCGGGCCCCATACGATCCCTCCAACGACATCACGGTGCTGCTCTGGTTCGTGGCCCCCGACCGGACGCTGATGCCGAAGGAGCTGGTGATCCAGGAATCGAAAGCCAGCATGGCCAACGGGCTCGTCTCCAAGTGCGTGCCACGGGCCTCGTTGACCCCCGGCCGCCAATTCCGGATCTACCTCTTCGACAGCGAGAGCCGGAACAAGGAGCTGGCCGAGTCGGGGTGCCTGCCATAGCGGACCACCGGACCTAGCAGACGACCTGGTTCCGTTCCCGGACCATGTCGGCCAGATCGGCGGGCAGGTCTTGTCGCAATAGTTCCTCGTAGATATACCGAGCCCGGCCCGGGTTGTTGAGCGTGCGCCGCTCGAGATCCGCGCTCCGGAGGAGTGCGAGCGTCGCCGAGGGCCGCGCCGGGTATTCCCGTCCGAAAGCCTCGTACGCCCGGCTTGCCTCGCCCGCCCGTCCCAGCTCCTCGAAGCCCCGCGCCACCCGGAGCTGCTCCGCGGGCGGGAGCACGGCCTGCGCCCCCAGGAGCCGCCGCATCTCCTGGTAGGCGTCGCAGGCGGGGCGCACAGCGCCCCGCCGGAGCCAGAGACGGATCGCCGCCTGAAAGCGCTCCGCCGACCGGGGATCCTGGTGCGTCACGCGGAGGAGCCGGGCGGCGCGGATCAGCGCCTCCGAGTCCTCGGGGTGCGTCTCCAGATAGCGCTCCACGTCTCCCAACGCGGCGGGCCAGTCGCCCCGCGCCTCGTGGCGGGCGCCGCGCGCCAGGAGTCCCTCGTGCCGCCCCTCGCGAAGCATTCCCATCGCGAGCCCGCTGAGAACCCCGGCAATTCCCCCGCTCAGGCGCGCGACGAGCATCCTCTCGGGCGAATCCCCCGCCACGAAGAAGAGGGTCACCGGCCACGCGAACCACAGCGCGACGGCCGCCGCGGCCAAGACCTCGAACCGCGCCGGACGGAGCGCGCGGTGCCGGATGGATGCCGGAATCGAGAGGAACTTGAGGCGCGCGAACGGTAGGCGCACGAGGAAGAGGCCCAGGACGCCCGAGACCGCCCCGCCGGCTCCGGCGATCGGGACCGCCGACAGCTCGGGGGTTCGCGCCAGGATGGCCGCCGCCTCGGCCAGATTCGCCAGCCATCCGCAGGCGATGACCAGGGCCAGGTAACGGACCGGGCCCAGCCGCGATTCGAGGGGCGGGCCGAAGATGGAGAGGGCCAGGAGATTCGCGAGCAGGGCGAGAGGGCCCGCATGGACGAAGATCGAGCCCAGGGCGGTGCCCACGGTGGGATGCGCGGCCTTGAACGCGGCCGCGTAGAGGAATCCCGGGTCGCCCCGGCTCCCCAGGACGACCGCGAACGCGACCAGGTTCGCCAGGCAGAGCGCGATCGTCGCCCAGGGACGCGAGCGCACGCGCGCGTCCGCGGCGATCGGCAGCCACTTGAAGAGAGCCATGCCTGATTGATACCACGAGTGGCCCCTTGAAGGGACCCCCTGACTTCTCTACACTACGTCGCGCCCAAAAATCCAAGGTGATTCCACACTTCTGCGGATATCCGACGCCGCACCGGCAAGGGAAGGACATGGAAAGCGCCACCCGCTCCACCGGCATGGACATGGGCTCCGAGATCCAACGGGAGCTCGACCCGCTCGAGAACGCGCGACTCCAGTTCGAGGAGGCCGCGGCGCGGCTCAAGCTGGACCCCGCATTCGTGCAGATCATCAAGGAGCCGCGGCGCGCCACGATCGTGAAGCTCCCCGTCCAGATGGACGACGGAACCTTCCGCGTCTTTACCGGCTATCGCGTGCAGCATTCCATCATCCGCGGGCCGGCCAAGGGCGGCATCCGCTACCACCCGGCAGTGACGCTGGAAGAGGTGATGGCGCTGGCGGCCTGGATGACGTGGAAGTGCGCCGTCGTCGGCATCCCCTTCGGCGGCGGCAAGGGAGGCGTGGCCTGCGATCCCTCGAAGATGTCCCAGTCGGAGCTGGAGCGGCTGACGCGCCGCTACACCGCGGACATGATCGACGTGATCGGACCCGAATCCGACGTCCCCGCGCCCGACGTGAACACCAACGAGCAGACGATGGCCTGGATCATGGACACCTACTCCATGCACGCCCGCCACACGGTCACCTCGGTCGTGACCGGGAAGCCGCTCGCTCTGGGCGGGTCGGCGGGCCGGCGCGAGGCCACGGGACGCGGGGTCCTCTTCTGCATCCGGGAGGCGGCCAAGAAGATCGGGCTGAACCTCGCGGGCGCCAAGGTTGTCGTCCAGGGATTCGGGAACGTGGGATCGGTCGCGGCCGACCTCCTGTCCAAGGACGGAGCCAAGATCGTCGCGGTCAGCGACGTGAACGGAGGCGTTCAGAACAAGGCGGGTCTGGACCTGCCCAAGCTGTTCGAGCACCTCGCCAAGACCAAGACGGTGACCGGCTTCGCGGGCGGCACCCCGATCCAGGGGAAGGACCTCCTCGAGATCCCCTGCGACATCCTGATCCCCGCCGCGCTCGAGAACCAGATCACGCGCGGGAACGCCGGAAAGATCAAGGCGCGGATCATCGCGGAGGGCGCGAACGGCCCCACCACGACGCAGGCCGACAAGATCCTGAACAAGGCCGGCGTGCTGGTGATCCCGGACATCCTCGCGAACAGCGGCGGGGTGACCGTCTCCTACTTCGAGTGGGTGCAGGACCGGCAGGGCCTGTTCTGGCGCGAGGAGGAAGTGAACGACCGCCTCGAGCACATCATGGTGAACGCCTTCCGCGACGTCGCGCGCGTGGCCGACGAGCACAAGGTTTCGCTGCGGGTGGCGGCCTTCATGCTCGCCATCAAACGCGTGGTGGACGCGATCCAGCTTCGCGGGGTGTACGCCTAGGAAACAGCCCCCTCCTCGAAGACCAACTGTCCCCGCGTGAGGTGCGCGCGCGCCCCGAGGGGGAGCGGATAGTTGCGGCGCCCGTGCCCGGCCCTGAGACCGGCCCACGCCGGCACATGAAGCGGCCCCAGGTGGTCGCGCAGCACCTGGCGGACGGTGAGCTCGCGGAACCCCTTCCGCGGCAGGCAGCGCGTGAAGTCCCCCAGAACCACTCCCCGGAGCCCGTTCAGCCAGCCCCCCTCGCGGAGCGCGCAGAGCATCCCGTCGATCTTGTAGGGCGGCTCGTTGACTTCCTCCAGGAACACGATGCATCCGCGGACCGAGGGGAGATGGCCGGCGGCGGCGGTGTAGTGGAACAGGGCGAGGTTTCCGCCCACGACGCGTCCCGCGACGGCGCCCCGCGGCCCCTCGAGACCCCGCGGCACGGCCAGGGTGCGCACGCGCCGGGAGGGCATCGGCTGCGTGACCCACGCGATGAAGCGCGGCACCTCGCTTCCCCGCCGCGAGCCCAGGCCGTGCAGGTTGGGACCATGCAGGGTGCGGACGCCCGCGTGCCGCGCCATTCCCAGGTGGAGGAAGGTCGCGTCGGAGAAGCCGGCGAAGAGCTTCGGGTCGCGGCGCATCGCCCCCCAGTCCACGCCGGAGGCGAGCCGCATGGTTCCGTAGCCGCCGCGGGCCATCAGCACGCAGCGGATGTCGGGATCGCGGAGCATCCGGTTCAGGTCCGCCAGGCGCGCGGCGTCCGGGCCGGCCAGATGCCCCCGGCGCTCCCGGAGATGCCGCCCGAACACGACGCGGAATCCCGCCTCCTCCAGAACGCGGGCTCCCGCGGCCAGCGCCCGCGCGAGCACCGGCCCCGATGGGGCCACCACCCCGATCCGGTCTCCCGGGCGGAGCCGCGGCGGCGCGATCGGCTTCATCGGGGAATCCGCGGGGGCACGGGGATCGTCGTTCCGCTTCCGCCGCCCCAGCGGGCGAGCATCGCCACCAGCCGCTCCTCCATCTGCTTCGCCGCCGTCGCGCTCGCGCGGTTCCCGTTCGTGATCACGGCGAACACGATGCGCCCGCCGGTCGCGTCGGTGACATAGCCGGACAGGCTGCTCACGTTGGTCAAGGTCCCGGTCTTCGCGTGAAGGTCGGCCCGTGGGTCGAGCCCCGCGAACCGGTGCTTCAGCGTGCCGTTCCCTCCCGGAACGGCGAGCCCCGCGCGGAAGGGCTCCCCAAGGGCCGGATCGCGCGCGTGGACCGATAGCCACCCGACCAGGGAGCGGGCGGTCGCCAGGTCCTGGGTCGAGAGCCCCGAGCCGTCGACCAGCGAGAGATCCAGCGTGTCGATTCCCGCCTCCGCCGCGGCGCGACGAACCTCCACCAGCCCGGCCACCCGGCTCTTTTCCCGCGGCGCCGGATCGAGGAGGCGGAGAAGACCCTCGGCCTCGGCGTTCAGGCTGAGCGCGTGGACGACGCCGACCATGACGGCCGCCGGCGGGGAGCGGAACGAGAGAACGGTGGCGGTGCGGTCTTTCCGCACCGCGCCCCACCCGGTGTCGGCGGGCGCCGCGGAGGCGAGGACCCGGCGCGCGGCTTCGGGCATGGGCCGGGAGTCGGTGGAGTCGGCGTGCGGCACCAGCCGGACCGTCCCGTCCACGCGGATGCCAGCGCGGCGCATGGCGCCGATCAGCCAGAGGCCAGCGACGGAGTCGGGCTCGGGGACCGCCACCTGCTTCTTCACCACGGTCCCGCGCGGGATCGATCCCGTGACCTTGAGCCGCCGCGATCCCGGGGCGCGGTCCACGTCCAGCCGCGGCATGGTCCCGGCCCCGCCCAGCGCCACGCGCGGCGCCAGTGTGAGCGGCGTCTCGGGCGGATCCAGCTCGATCGTGACCCGCCCCGGGCCCCCGGTCGCGGTCAGGGTCGCGGCGTTTCCGTTCGCGAGCACGGGCCCGGGCAAGGCACCGTAGCCCGCGGCCAGGTCCTCCACGGCCCAGCCGGGCGCTAAGGGCTCGTCCGCGAACAGCGTCCCGTCGACCCAGACTGTTCCCTTCACGCGCTCGAGCCCGCCCGCGTGGAGCAGGAACGCGAGCGAGTCGAGGAGCCCGCGGGATCCGGGGGCGAGGATCTGGGTCACGTCGGGAATCCCCGCCGGCCTGAGGATCAGATCCCCGTCCAGCCGGACGCGCGCCCCGTTTCGCTCCACCCGGCCGCGCGCATCGATCCTCGTCGTGAAGACCGCGTCGGGCCCGACCCGCCGGAGAAACGCGGACGTCGTGAAGATCTTCGTGTTGCTGCCCGGGATCAGCCGGCGCTCCTCGTTCAGAGCGAGGAGAGTGTCTCCCGTCGCGAGAGAGACGGCGAGCGCCCCGATCTGGGACTGGTCGGCGAGTCCGGAGGCCGCGGCGGTGAGTGAGTCGGCCAGGGGCCCTCGGGCGCAGAGTCGGCAGGCGGCGTCCGCGACGCCCGGTGCCGCGCCGGCGACAGCGAACGCCGCGAGCGCCGTGAGCGCCGGAAACAGCGAGCCGGGGCGGACTCGGCTGAGTCCGCCCCGGAGGGAATGCGTTGGCTTTCTATGGGTCAAAACGCGATGTGGAGCGATACCTGCTGGTTGTCCTGGAAAAAGTCGCCGACGTGGGTTCCGGCCCAGTCGAGCACGAGCGGGCGATCGCCCAGCTTGAAGTTGAAGCCGGCGCCGTAGGAGAAGTTGTACAGGTAGTTCTCCTGGCGGTCGGCTCCCTTGATCGGCACCTGGCCGACAAAGCCTCCCCGCAGCGCGAGGAAGCCCCCGATCGGGACCTCGGCTCCCAGCCGGTACTCGTCGGTGTTGAAGTTGTTCCCCTGGAAGGCGCCGAAGATGGTGGAGCGCCGGTCGCCCCCCATCGGGATGTCATAGGAAACACCGATCTGGAGGTACGACGGCAGCTCGAACGGAGCCGCCTGGAGCTGAACGACGTGAGGCGTCGCGGTCGGGTCGTCGCCGGGGAACGAGACGCGCTGCTCGAGATTCGGGCCGCTGTAGTGCATGTCGGGCCCGATGTTCTTCATGGCGAACCCGAAACGGAGGCCGCGCCACCCCGTGTCGTACTGCACGCCCAGGTCCAGGGCAAAGCCGGTCGCGCTGACGTCCGCGACCTTCTCGCTGATGTAGGAGCCGGTCAGGCCGAGATGAACTCGATCGGTCATCCGGCGGCCGTAGGTGATCCCGAAGACGCCGAAGCTGGGATTCAGCACCTCTCCCGTACCCTCGGGCGCATCCTCCGTCGTCACGATGATGTCGCCGACGTTCAGGATCTTGACCGAAAACCCGACCTCTCCCTGCGTGCCGACGCTGGTGGCGATCGCCCCGTAATTCACCTTGGAGTCGCCCAGGTAGCTGCTGTACGACACCATCGCTTCGCTTTGATCGGTCCCCGCCAGCGAGGCCGGGTTCCAATAGATGTTCTGGAGTCCGTTCCCCAGCGCGACCGTGGAGCCGCCGGTCGCGACCGACGCGGCTCCCACGGGAATGCGCAACTCCTGAGCCCCCGATGTGCCAATCCGATCCAGCCCGCCGGCGGACGCCGGCGCGGCGAACGCGAGCAATGCCGTGGGCAGGATCCACAACGCGACAAACCGATTCATCGTATCGGCCCTCCGTCCCGTGGAAGGATTCTGAAGTCGTTTCATGTCCGCTCTCCCCCGCATCAGAAGTTGTCGAGCCGTTCCTGCTCGATGAATACCGCGATGCGGTCGGTCTTGGAGCCGACGCCCTCCACGTCGATGCGAGTCACGTAGATGCCGCTCGCCACCGGGAGATTGTTCTCGGTGTGAAGGTCCCAGATGATCTGCGCGCTGGACATGTCGTCGCCGCTCGACGCCGAGCGCCGGATGGTCCGAACGAGGTCGCCCGCCAGGTTGAAGATGCGGATGGTCACGTTGCGCGACGCTGGAATGTTGGTGAACTTCATGACCCGGTCGAACTGCGTCAGCTCGTACTGCGAGTGCGCGTAGTACGGGTTGGGCACCGCCCGGATCTTGCTCATGTCGTTCTTCACGACCGTCCCGGGCGCCGCGCCCGCGGGCACGGTCCGGAACTGGAAGACGTCATTGGGGCACAAGCGTCCGCCTCGAATGCGAATCCGGCTTTCGACGGGCAGGGTCGCGGTGGACCCCGTCGCCCTGAAGAACGTGAGCCGGCCCAGGGTCTCGTCGTCGGCGGTGTAATCGGTCGAGAGGGTGCTCGGCGTGCCCCAGGCAACGCTGGCGTACGGGATCCTACGGATGTAGACCGCGTCGCCAAAGCTCCAGCGCCCATTATTGTCGCGGTCGCGGATATCCACCGACATCTTCACGTCGTCCGACGGATCGGTATAGGAGCATTCCCCGAGATCGAAGACCTCGAACGGAACCTTGAACGTCGCCGGAGACGAGGCCGCGCCGCCCGCGTACGCCCAGGCGAACTGGGTCGTGTCGGGGAGCACGTGGAGCAGGTAATCATGCTGCACGGTGTCGTCGAAGTTCCACAGCGTGATATCTACCGGCGGGAAGAGGTAGTTGCTGAAGACGAACGTCCCCGAGGAGTCGGTGCCCGTCGAAGTGAAATCGAGCGAATCGGTCGCGCCCAGAAGGCCCGCCCCGCCTTCCAGCTGATGGAACATCGAGGGGTCCGTGGTCAGGGTGAACTGCGGAGAGAAGCCGTTCACGATAACGGCGGACGACAAGTCCGCGTTCGAGACGATCGTGTCCCCCGAGGTCACGTTGAAGATGCTGAATGTGTCGCCGGGCTTGACGACGATCCGATAGGTCGAATCCCCGATCGACGGGGTGAGCTGCTGGACCTTCACGGTGTTCCCCACGAATTCTCCCGCGGTCTGCGGCGCGGGGACCTCGAAGAGGGCGTTCGAGCCCCGCGGAACCGCGTGGATCACCTCGCTGGCCCCGGTCACCGGATTGGGATTCTTGAGAGAGCTCTCGAGGACCTCGCTGACAATGCCGAGCTGGTTCACGCCGACCGTGTAGGTCGCCACGTTCAGAGTGTCATAGGCGTACGCGGTGACGGCGAAGTAGTAGTCCTTGTAGTTGACCAGCCGCCCGCCGCGGATCGCGTCGTTGGTGATGTCGAGCTGGAACTTGAGTCCCTCGTCCGGCCCGTTGACCACCAGGGTGCGCTCGATGCCGCCCTTCTGCGAGTTGAACAGGTCGGAGTAGATCGCGGCGACCCCGTCGATAATGTCGTAGGTCGCGATCAACTTCGGCGACCCGACCGTCCCCTTCGACGGAAGCTGCCAGACCCGGTATCCCTCGAAGACGAAGTCCTGGTTGAGCGGGACGCTCGCCGAGTGCGTGCCCACCGCCTTCGCGTCCCAGATCAGCCGGATGGACTTGTCGAACGGCTGCACGTAGACGACCGGGCTCGGGGGCGGCGAGGGGATGTCGAAGTTCAGGTCGAAGACCTGCTGCGCCTTCGAGTCCTTGTCCTTCATGTCCGCCACCGACGCAATCCGGTCGGTCCCCTGCCCGATGATGATCGCGGTCACGACCTCCTGCGTGTCCCCGGGCGCCATCGTGAACGGGCCCGACGAGAGCTGGAGGCGGCGATCTCCGGGATTGGAGTCGAGCCAGTTGGTCGATGTGCTCGGCGCGGACGGGTCGAGCCCCGAGACCTGGAAGCGGGTGATGGGCTGAAGGTTGTCGTTCAGGATGTGGATCGGCGTCCCGTCCTTGTTCAATCCCTTCATGTAGCTGTACGTCTCCGCCGGCGACGTCGGGTCGGTCCCGTTCACGTACTTGTTGAACGAGGTCATGCCCAGGGTCGTGACCCCCACGACGGGCCCCTTGAAGAAGTCGTAGCCCACCGCCGGCGGGGCCGATCCGTAAATGCCGTCGTTGTTCGTGGCGTTGTAGCAATAGCCGAGGCTCAGCGTGGTATCGCACCCGACCAGGTCGTCCGTGAACCCACCCAGGTCGGGATCGCTCCACACCGAGACGTACGTGGAGTCGAGCGTGTTCGCGCCCTTGTTGATGAACCTCCACTTCACGAAGATGATGTTGCCCAGAGCGCCGGAGCGGTTATAGGCGAAGACGGACTGCTGCACTTCGATCCCGAGCGGCGCCGTGCTCCCCGCGCGGTTCGTGTGGGACCCCGGATCCGCGTCGTTGAAGACGCTCCAGATGGTCGCGTCTCCGAGCAGCTGCGGATTTCCCAAACTGTCGAGCGGGCCCCCCTGGGCGGTGTAGGCGGCCAGGTCGGACCCGGTGAGGGTCGAGCTCCGGTCGAATCGGAAATTCTTGAAATCCGGCTGGTCGGACTGGAACGTGCCGCCCGCCATCGGGCCGGGCACGTATTCCTGGGAGTACTCGCCGATCGCGACCCGGATGTCCGGGCCGACCTTGGCGCCCACCCAGAGTCCGGCGGCGAACACGGCGGTCTTGAGGGTTCCGCGCGGATAGATCAGCCCGGCGTTGCCCGATACGAGGTCATAGGCAAGTGAGCCGTGGTTGGTGACCACCATGTCCAGGTTGTTCACGTCCATGTGGTCGTTGTTGTCGATGGTTTGAGCGGCGCGCCGCGCCTTGGTGTCGCGGTGGGCAGGGACAGCGTCCACCCTGGTCGCGGCGTTGAGCTCCGGAGCGGCGAACAGCGTGAGGAGCGCCGCCACCCCGATCAACTTCAGGGATCGCATCCGTTGGGCCCTCCTTAGCCTCGGAATTCGCATGTCAGAACGAGAGCTTGGCGCCAAATCGCACCATGCGTGGCACGCCGTGGAACAGCGGAGTCCGCTCGGCCAAGTGGTAGCGCTCGGCGGCTCCATCCGCGCCGTACGTGGCCGCGTTCGCGTCGATGAAAGCCTGTCCATCCGGGGTTTCGAGGAAGTTGGTCGTCAGCGCGGACCCCGATGAGGTGTACACGCTGTACGCGTTGTCCCGGTTGAAGAGATTCAGCCCCCAGATGTAGATATCCAGACTCTGGCGGCCGATCGCGATCCCCTTGCTCAGCTTCGCGTCGATCTGGAAGGTCCACGGACCATACCGGCTGTCCAGCGGCCCCGTCGGCTCGTTGGCCACGTTCGCCAGCGTCACTTCGTTGTAGACCTTGGTCGGAGTGTAGGGCGTGCCGCTCGCGGCGTTCGCCATCACGTTGAGACCGGCGTTCTCGAGTATGCGATTCCCCTTCCACACGGGCCCCTGCCCCTTGGGATAGCGGAAATCCATGTCGAACGCGAATTTGTGCCGCTGGTCGAAGGCGAGCGGCGAGGACATCTTCGGCGTCTCGTTGGCGGTCCAGGCGATGTTCCGCTGGGTCTGCGAGAGCGAACCTGTGCCGCGCGCCCAGCTCAGGCTGTAGGAGGCATTGAACGCCACGAGGCCCGTGCGCCGCAGCGTGTAGGCGAGGTCGAACCCCTTGATCGTCGCGAAGTCGCGGTTCCGGTACGAGGAGAACGCGTTGGGCGACGACGCAATGTTCGTGATCTCCACCAAGTCCTTCACGTCCTTGTAGTACGCCGAGGCGTCGATCCGGGAGCGGTCGTTGGGGGTGTGCTGGATTCCCAGCTCGTACGCCGTCGTCTGCTCCGGCTTCAGATTCGGGTTGCCGAAGCCCACGAAGTAGCCGCCCGTCCGGATCTTGTGCTCGAGAAACGCGTACGACACGTACAGGTCTTGCAGATTCGGCTGCTGGAAGAACTTGCCGTAGTTCACGTGCAACAGGGTCTGATCGCTGACCGGGAACCCCACGCCCAGGCGAGGCGAGAGGCGCTGATAGACCTTGGAGGCCTGCAGATCCGACGGCTGGAGCCGCGAGTCGTTGGTCGCGTCGGGATCCAGCGGAAGCGACTCGCTGCGGAGCGAGACCGTGGACGGCGTCAGGTAGTCCCACCGGAGGCCGGTGTTCAATACCAGGCCCAGGCGCTCGTACTTGCCCTGGACGTACAGCGACGCCACCTTGGGATGTTTCGGAACGTCGAGCGGGTCGTCGTAGATCCCGTTCTTGTTCTTGTCGTTGAACGGCTCGCCGACGTCGTAGCTCCCGTTCCCGTTCGTGTCGGTGAAGGAGTCTCCCGTGTTCAGCTCGTTCCCGAACGCGTCGTAGCCGTACCGGTCGATGTCCCGGATGTTGTCCGGCTGGCCGCTCCCGTCGTAGAGCTGGGTCGGGAAGTAGTGGTCGTAGTATCGCAGCGTGTGCCTCTGGTAGTCCCCGCCCGCCTTCAGCTGGAAGGAGCGCGTGAGCTGGTTCGCGTAGTTCGCCGCGACCCCGTAGTACGACGATTTCCGGTGCAGGAAGTCGTCGAAGACGTGCGCTCCCGTCGGATTGGCATCGCCGTACCAGAAGAGCGCTTCCTGCTGGTCGTAGGCCGGGTCTCCGGCGGGCCGCGCGTAGCCCTGGAGGTTGTCGAAGTAGACGCCGTCGCCGCGCATGCGCTCGGTGAGGAAGTAGTTCGCCTTGACCTCGTAGTAGGCGCGCTCCGAAAGGCTTTGATTCCAGGTGGTGGAGACGGAGTAGTTCTTGTCCTGGTAACGCGGCGCGTGGTTCAGGTCGAACCGGTAGCTGTTCAGGTACTGCTGCCAGTCCTCGTTGTTGAAGGTGCCGCCGATCTTCAGCGTGTGAAGCGGCGACGGCCGGAAGGTGAGCTTCCCGACCGAGGCCCAGGAGGAGCTGGAGTTCGAGGGAAGGATTCCCTTCTCGAAGAAGTCGGTCGAGACGGAGCCCTGAGGGGCGTAGGTCACCTGGTCGGTCTCGAAGCTGGGGTTCCGGTCGCGGTTGAAGCGGCGCTCCCCCGAGAGATAGAAGTTGATTTTCTTCATGCTGGGGGCCAGCGGACCGCCCACCGACAGGGCGTACGTGTTGTTATCCCGTTTCGGGGAGCCGATCCACCCTCCCGAGAGATTGTCGGTGAGTCCTTCGACCGAGCCGAAGTACTTGTCCGAGCCTTCGCGAGTCACCACGTTCACAACGCCCGAGTTGATCCGGCCGTATTCGGCGTTGAAGCCGCCGGACATGACCACGATCTCGTCGATGGCGTCGCTGTTGATCGCCGTCGTGGAGAAGCCGGTGAGCGGGTCCTGCTGCGAGAAGCCGTCGACGAAATACGCGACCTCGTTCGGACGGCCGCCGCGGATGATCAGCGTGCTTCCGTTCACCGACTCGTTTCCGTTCAGCTGCGGACTGTCCAGCCGCGCCTGGAAGTTCACCACCCCCGACTGCTGCGCCACCGCGTCCTTGTAGCCGCGCAGCGGCTGATTCCGGATGTCCTCGCCGGGGAGGAACTTGGTCGTGCCCGTCACGTCCTTCTGGATCAAGGGACGCTCGGCCTTCACGGTCACCTCGGCCACATCTTTCAAGACGGTGGACTCGAGCGACCACTCGGTCCGTGTCGTGAAGTCGGGAATCACCTCGACTCCCTCGCGGGCCTGGGGCACGTAGCCCAGGAGCGCGGCCCGCACCGTGTACTTCCCGGGCGGAACATTCAGGATGAAGTAGTTGCCCTGGGCGTCGGTCACCGCCCCCCGCTTCAATTCGGGGATGGAGACGCTGGCGAGCCCGATCGGCTCACCCGACTTGGAGTCGCGCACCGTTCCCGAGATCTGGCCGGTGGTGCCCGCCTCCGCTTCCGGGGCAACAAAATAGGCGCCCACCACGATCAGCGTGGCGACGCCCAGCTTCAGTAGCGTCCGAGGTCGAACCATGACTCGCCCTCCTATGAACCTCTTTCGTGGAAACGCCAAACGGGGTCTCGTCTCCCTGATGATCGAAGCCCACGTACGGCATCTGTCGATGATGCCGTGAATTCCCTCGCCCATCTCTGGGCCCCTCATCGGCATTCGTCCACTCTAACCGGCTACTTTTCTAGGCGCCCCTCCCTCCGCCTTGGAGTTTGTTCTTCACGCGACCCCGGAGTCGGCTTGGGCCGCAACACCTTGCACGATTCCCACACTAGAAATGTGGGGCGACGCTTGTCAACAGGATTCGCAAAAAAAGAGCCCCCGGCCGAAGCCGGGGGCTCGAGCTGGGAGGGGTTGTGCCCCGCCCGGATCTCCTAGAAGTGATACGTCGCCGACACTCGGTTGAACGGCGTCTGCTGGTTCCCCGACAATACCCAACCGCCGGAGAGCGGGAATTGCTGGTTCAACGTCATGTCGATGTCCAGATTGTTCCAGCGGATGCCGGTGCCGATGCCCAGGTTGAAGTCCGAGGTACGCGTCTTCGTGGTGGACGTGTTCGGAACCGCGGCGAAATCCGCCGACTCGGTCCTACTGACCATGTGACCGCGGCTCGCGCCGATGCGGAGCTTGAGCCACTTGGTCGCGTCGGTTTCCACCGCCGCGAAGACCAGCGGCTCCGCCGTCGTCTTGTCCGTGAACGTATGCCTGCTGCCGGCCGGACCGCCCGTGTTGGCGTCCGTCCGCTCGTACGAGTGCTTGTTCTGTCCGAAGGTCGCGCCCCAGAGAAGCAGGTTGTTGTCGTTCACGCGCATGTTGTCCGAGATGCCGACGCCGTAGCTCTTGTAGGTCTCGTCGGCCGTGATCGTATTCGCGAGCACGCCGCGCATTTCCCACGAGAGATCGTCGTTGACGTACCACCCGGCCGGGAACCACGTGTGCGTGCCGCCGCGGTGGAGGATGGCGCGAGCCAGAATACCGTAGGACGGATTGCCGCCGTCCTTCCACGACACGGTCCCGGGAGTCGCGTCGCGATTGAACGTGAACCGGCGATAGGTGCCCGCCACCTCGAGCCGGTCATCCTGTCCGAAGTGGAGCGCGACCGACGGCGTCACGCCCCAGGTATTGATCTCGATCGGGTTGCCGACGATCGCATTCTGATCAATCGCCACGAAGCCCGGGATCACCGGCCCCGGATCAAAGGCGCTGAACCCGCGCGCCTCGAAGGACGAGGGCGCGTTGGTGTCTCTCGTGAAATACGAATTGGTGGCGTCGACCCGGACCGCGAAATCGAGGGCCGAGAGCGCCTTGCCCCAGATCAGGTCGAGCTGGTCGTTGTTCAAGTTGCCGGAGGCCGTGAAGACATTGTTTTGGCTCTGAGCCATCTTGAACGCGATCGCGCCGATCTTCGGGAAGTTCCGGATGACGGTGTAGCTCTGATCCAACGTCTCGACCGGGTTCACGTCGCCGGTCGGATTGTTGCCGATCTCAGCCAGAACGAGATTGTTCTGCCGCACGACGGATGTCGGGTACCAGTAGATGTTGGCGTAGTCGTCGGTGAACTGGCTCAGCGTCGGAACGTTGAGACCCATGCCTTCCATTCGCGACACGGAGCCCTGGCTGACGCCAGCGGTAATCGCGAGGAGCACCGCGACGCAGAGAGAAACGATCAGCTTGCGCTGAGACATCTCGAGTAGCCTCCTTGGTATTGAACCCTAGACCATCCAGGGTCCCCAGCCCGAACCATTGGCATCTTGTTAGGAGTGGGTTCGGGAAGTTCCATCAGAGCAGATGCTGCGCGTTGGCCTCTCGCTCCCCACCCCCTTTCGATTACCCGATCCACACCGGTACGCCGCCCGGGCGGGCGACGGAATGACACCCACGAGCACACGTCCTGAGAGGCTATTACGGAACGGCGGCACAGTAGGGTCGCCGCCGGAGCCTGTCAAACGAATATTTCGATTTATTCGGGTATATTATTTAGCTGCAGCTACTTGGGGCCTGGTCGACGGGCTGCGGGGCGACCCGCGGCCCGGCAGCGCCCACACAGCCCCCGGATGCGGGTGGAGATTTCCTCCGGCTCGAAGTTGGCGCGAGACACCAGATTCGCAAGGCTGCGGCTGACTTCCGGGTCCAGGACTTCCTGCACGGACCCGCATCTGCGGCAGACGAGGTGATGATGGGGATCGCTCGGGCGGGCCAGCTCATAATGGAGCGCATCGTCCACGAGTTGCACTCTACGAAGAATTCCTGAGTTCTGGAGGAGCGCCAGCGTGCGGTAAATCGTCGCGCGCGAAAGCCTTCGCCCCTGGCCTTTCAGCCGCAGCCTCAGCGTCTCGGCGTCGAAATGGCCCGTGGAGAGGGTGACGGAGTCCAAGATCTGGCGGCGCGGCAGCGTCGCGCGAAGCTTCTGCGCGGCCAGATAATCCGCCCAGCGGGCGCGGGGATCGCCGTCGCTCACGGGATCACTGCGACCGCGTCAGATCCAGGTTGTAACGGCCGAACCCGTCCTTGTCGACGAAGGTGAAGGTGCGGCGGTCCCGGTAGTAGTACCAGACTTCCTCGGGCGGACGGTCGAAGTTGAACGGGCTCCGGACGACTTCGTCCGGCTCTCCGTATTTGATGTAGATATGCCCCATGTCCGTCTTCCACCCCGGGGTTCCTACGCTGAAGTGCTGGTTCGCGTACTGGACCCGGCGGTAGAACTCCACCATCGCCTCGTTCTCGGGGGTGTCCGGCGAGGGGTCCCGGCGTTTCCAGAACCGCTCCCAGAAAGCGCGGCGGTCCTCCTCGGTCTTGACCTTGCTCATCTCGTCCTGCTCGTCCGGGTCGGCGATGGTGCGGAGAACGTCGAAGGTGCTCCGGGGATCGGCGGCGATCGAGGCGACGGACTGCAGCACCTCGAACGGCTTGTCCCGGCGGATCGCCATGCTTCGCTTCCCGCGGGGCGCCGGAAGCTGGGGAGACTTGAGCTCGACGGCGAACCGATAGGTTCCCGGGGCCAGCGACGGAACGCTCGGGCGGATGAGGAACGGGGTCCTTCCCTCGCGGCGCGCCAGCGTCGTGTCCCCCTGGAAGACGCCCTCTTGGAGATCGTTCTGGATCCGGTACTGGATCCGGTACGAGTCCTGGACGGTGACCGGCCTGGAGTCGACCACCTCGCCGTAGACCGCCAGGGTCGCGATGTCATCGCTGTACCGGCGGGAGGGGTTCATCTCGAGTGAAGCGCGCGGATCGGCCGGATCGACCGTTCGCTTCACCGTGCCGAAGGAAAGATCCGAGAACCAGATCGGGCCCGCGGCCTGGGCCGGGACCTCGACTTCGATCCGTGTCCCCGAGGGCCGTTCGGCCATGAGGTCCCGCACGACCACCGCCACATGGTACTTGTTCGGCGGGACCGGGAGCTCGACGTGGTCGATGATGTCGCCCCCGATGGGCCGCGTTTCCGCATAGGTCTTGACGTTCACCTCGCGCACGAATACGTCTCCGGCGACCTGCCGGTCCCCCTTGTCGCGGGTGAAGACCACCCGCACCTCGTAGGCCGCGTGATAACCGGAGGAGCGTCGCTCGAAGAGAAGCTCGGAGCGCGCCATACGGTAATCCAGGCGTACCAGCGGCACGCCGGGCCCGGGCTCCACGGTCGCGTCCACCGAAAACCGGGGGCGTTCCTGGCTGGTGCCGGGCACGGGCGTCTCGGGCTGGGTCGGCGGGGCCGGGTTCGGGTACTGGGCGGAAGCGCCCGGAACCAGCGCGGCCGCGGCCGCGGCCAGAAGAAGGATGCCCGCGACCGCGCGGGCGCGTTCAGCGAAGAAGCGTGACCACACGTGAGCCATCCAATCCCGGACCGGTCAGCCGGAGGTAATAGGTGCCGGAGGGCGCGGCGCCGCCGCGGGAGTCCCTGCCGTCCCATGCGACCACGCCGAATCCATCGGTGGTCTGCGCGGGCGTCCGCACCTGGCGAAGCATGCGGCCCGCTACATCATAGATGCGAAGCGTGAGCACGGGGGCGCCGGCTCCAGCGGGGAGCCGGTACGGAACGGCCGCACGCGCCCCGGCCTTGGGACGGAACGGGTTCGGATAGACGCGTCCGACGCGCGGGGCCGACGGAACGACCAGCGAGCCTTCCGCCACCTTGACCGAGCTTCCGTCCACCAGGAACGCTTCGAGGCGGTAGCGGTGGACCGACCCCACCGTCAGCGAATCGTCCACCGCGCCCACGGCCGTCGGCGGGAGGAGATCCCGGTTCACGCGCCTCCCCGCCGCTGCCGCGTTCGTCCCCGCGCCGGTTCCCAGGTCGCGAAAGACGTTCAGGCCGACCACGCCCTGGCCGACCGCGCCCGTGAACCTTACCGGCGCCCACGAGAGAAGCGCGCGCGGAAGCGCCGAGCCGGCGTCGAGCCTTGCCTGGAGTGCCGCCACGCCGACCGCGGACGGGCTCACCGCGTATCGCTCCAGTGAGAGGGACGCGGCCGCCAGGAGCGTGTCCCCGATCCAGACTCCGTCGCGCGCGAATCCGGGCACCCCGATCGGCCCGCGGGCGAACGGCGTCGCGGGCACGCTCACGTCCACGACCACGGCGCCCTCCTCCCCCGCGAAGACGACGGCGGAGGGGCCGTTCCGCGCCACGCCCAGGAGCGGCGGCATCGCGAACTCGCCGCGCAGGATGGGAACCGCCGGGTCGGTGACGTCGACGATCTGGAGGCCGCGGGTCCTTGTGGCCACCAGGAGCTGGGTCCCGGTCAAGTCCAGGTCCCGGGCCGGCGCCGCCGAGGGAGGGCCGAACGCGCTCGGAAGATCCGGGTTGTTGAATCCGATCGAGGCCACGCCCAGGATCTCGTCCGCCACGAAGAGCACGGTATCCCGCGCCGCCAGGGCGCGCGGGTCCTGGATCGGGGAATTCACCGAACCCCGCGCGATCGCCACGACGCTGGAGTCGATCGGGTTGAAATCGATCTCCACGAACACGACTCCCGGCGTGTTCCCCCGCCATGCCACCGCGACCAGATTCGGGGCCGCGACCGTGACCGCGCTCGCGGGACCCGGGAGGGTCACCGAGCTGGCCAAAGACGGCGCCGCCGGATTGTCGATGCGGAATATCTCGAGGCCGGCGGGACCGCTGGCCACATAGGCGAGCGGAAGCGACGGATCCAGCGCCAGGTCCACGGAGCGGGAGTTCAGGCCCGGGGGAGCCACTCCGACCAGCGCCGAATCTCCTCCTCCCGAACGGTAGATGCGAAAGCCGCCGGTGTAGTCCGCCACGTACGCGAGCCCGTTGGCCACCGCGACCCGGCGGACCCGGCCGGCGCCGCCGACCGGGGCGGGCTCCGCACCCCCGATGGTCGAGACGAATTCGAGGAGCGAGCGTCCGCTCTCGTCGGGGGGCGCCACGTCGATCTGATCGTAGGTCGATGCCACCGCCAAGCTACCGCTCAGGCGCGCGTGGGCGGGATCCTGGCTCAGGATGCGCACGGTCTCTCCCGCGAGCGAGTCGCGCGCCGCGCCCGCCCGCGTGTAGCGAACGAAGGTCCTTCCCTCGGCGGCAACCACCAGGGTCGAGTCGTTCGCGTCCAGCGAGCGGACCAGCTTCGTCCCCAATACCGGGACGCTCCGGACGAGGGTGCGCGCCGGAACGTTCACGACCAGGACCCCGAGATTGCCGTCGCCGATGAATGCGATCGGTCCGCTCCACGCCAGATCGGTCGCCCGGTGGCCGTTGAACGCGAGCTCGGACAAGGACTCGGGGGCGGCACCGGCGCGCATGCGGTAGAGAGTCAGGATGATCCGCCCCAGGACGTTGCCCCGGTTGCTCGCCACCAGGAACGAATCTCCCCGCGCGGCGATGGCGGCGACGCGGCGCCCGTCCGCGTAGCTTACGGAGCGGCGGAGGTCGAAGCCCAAGGCGGCGTCCCATGTAAGGAAGTGAAGCGAGGAATCGACCGCCGCCAAGACGCCCCCGCCCGACGGGGCGGCGGCTCCCAGGGTGAGCGGCCCCAGGTTTCCGATGGACCCCGACGCCTGGGGTGCGGCGGGGTCCGACGCGTCCACCGCAACGACGCCGCGGGCGCCGGCGAAGAGAAACACGGTCGTGCCCGCGGCCGAAGCGCGCGTGACCGCACCCGCCGTCCGGAACGATCCGAGCCGGGCCGCCTGGGCCCCGGAGAGGTCGTAGAAATCGGCGCCGTTTCCGTTCGGAACCGCTACCACTCCCGGAAGGGGAGCGAGCGGTACCGCGGGGCCGAATTCCTCGGAGAGCGAGGAAGTGACGCCGCGGACCGCGACCACTTCGGGGGATGCGGCGGCCGTGAGGGGGGCCCCGACGAGAAGGCTGCCCACCGCGGCGAGTTGCGCCCAGGAGCGCCGGCGTCGAAGCCTGCGGGAGTTCATTCGAACCTCGACGCTACCACGCGCTCCGTAACACCCTCAAGAATGAAGTCTTTCCGCTTGTCCCGGCGCGGCGGCGTCGGCTAGGGTTCCGCGGTGTCGGTCCTCGAGTCCATCCTCTCGCCGCTGTCCGCATTCGTGCTCTCTACCATCTCCGCGTGGGGCTACGCCGGGGTCGTCATCTGCATGACGATCGAGAGCGCCTGCGTCCCCCTGCCCAGCGAGATCATCATGCCCTTTTCGGGATATCTGGTTTCGACGGGCCGATTCTCCCTCTGGGGCGTCGCGCTCGCGGGAGGAGTGGGGAACGTCTTCGGCTCCTGGATCGCCTACGCGGCCGGGCTCCGGGGCGGCCGCCCGCTCGCGGAGCGCCTGGCCCGCTGGCGGGTGATCCGCGTGGCCGACTACGACCGCGGAAACCTGTGGCTGAAGCGGCACGGAACCGCGGTCGCGTTCTGGAGCCGCCTCCTTCCCATCGTGCGCACGTTCATCTCGTTCCCGGCGGGCGCCGCCAGGGTTCCCTTCCTGAGATTCACGCTGTACACGTTCGCCGGGTCGGTGATCTGGGCCCTGGCCCTGGCCTGGGTCGGTCTCACGCTGGGCGAGCACTGGGAGAACATCCGAGCCTACATGCGCGGTTTCGACCTCGTCGTCGTGTCGGTGATCGTCGTGCTCTTCGCCGTCTGGGCGCGCCACCACTTCCGGAAGGAGTCGCCCGACGCCCCCCCGCGTTGACGCTTCACCGCCTGCATGATAGATTTGGCGGCCCTTTGGGGGATCGTCCAGTGGTAGGACACGTGGCTCTGGACCACGGTACAGGGGTTCGAATCCTCTTCCCCCAGCCATTGATCTCAACGAGACGGAAAGCCATGAAGGCCGGCTGTGGCGCTATCGTCTAGGGGTTAGGACAGATGGTTCTCAGCCATCAGACCGGGGTTCGAATCCCCGTAGCGCTACCAAACCATTCCCGGGCGCGGCGGCGGCGCGGGCGAGCGCTCGGCGCCGCCGGCACCGGGCTCCTCCTTCTCGCACTCGCCTCTCCGCCCGCCGCTTCCGCGCCCGCGCGCGGGATGGCGGCGCGGAGCGCGGTCGTGCTCCCCGCCAACGTGGAGCGCCTCGACTCCCTGGGCGGCATCACCGAATACCGCCTGCGATCCAACGGCATGAAGATCCTCCTCTCGCCCAATCACGCGGCGCCCGTGATCACGTTCCTGGTGGTCTACCACGTGGGCTCGCGCAACGAGGCGCCGGGCTATACCGGCTCCGCCCATCTCCTCGAGCACATGCTCTTCAACAAGAGCACCCGGAGCTTCGGAAAGGCGAACGGGAAGAAGACGTTCCAGGAAGTGCTCTACGAGTCCGGGGCCGATTTCAGCTCGTCCAACATGACCACGTGGAACGACCGGATGACGGGGTATTCGACCCTGCCGGCTGAGAAGCTCGAGCTGGCCATGAAGATCGAAGCGGACCGGCTCTCGCGGGCGCTCATCCTGGACTCCGAGCGCCAGCCCGAGATGTCGGTGGTGCGGAACGAATACGAGATCGGGGAAAACAACCCCTACAACGCGCTCGACAAGGCGGTCATCGCCGAGACCATCCAGGCCCATCCCTATCACTGGGACACGATCGGCTACCGCTCCGACATCGAGGGAGTCACGACCGAGAAGCTGCGTGAGCACTACCGGAACTTCTTCTATCCCGACAACGCCGAGGCCGTCCTGGTCGGCGATTTCGACCCGGGCGCCGCGCTCCGGGTGTTCGACCGCGAGTTCGGACTCTTCCCGAAATCGAAGTCGCCGATTCCGCAGGTGATCACCGTCGAGCCGCCCCAGGAAGGAGAGCGCCGCGCGATCGTCCGCCGCCCCGGGCAGGTCGGCATCGTCGAGCTCGCCTACCTGCGGCCGAACGCGCTCCACCCCGACTTCGTCCCGCTCGACGTGCTCTCCACCATCCTGGCCACCGGGGTGAACTCCCGCCTCTACCAGTCGCTGGTCGAAACGGGTCTGGCCACCGACGTGAGCTCGTGGAACTACACGCTGCGCGACCCCTACCCCATCGTGGTCCAGGCCACCGTGGCCCCGGGGCGCACGCACGAGGAAGTGGAAAAGGCGATGAAGCTGGCGCTCGAGCGGGTCGGGCGGAGCGGCGTGACCGGCGCCGAGCTGGACCGCGCGAAGAACCAACTCGAGGTCGCCGTCGTGCGCGGGCGGGACGGAACCTACGAGCTGGCCTCCTCCCTGGGCGAGGCAGTCGCCTCCGCCGACTGGAAGTGGTTCGTGGGATACGTGGACGCGCTCCACCGCGTCTCCGCGGAGGACGTGAAGCGGGTCGCCGCCGCGTATCTGGTTCCCGACCACGCCAACGTGGGCTGGTTCGTCCCCGCCGCCGAGGAGAAGCCCGAGACCAAGGGGCCGCCGCCCGCGCCCAAGACGCCGGCCAAGGTGAAGAAGGGTGGAGCCGGCGGAGCCGCCGACGTGACGGGGTTCGAGGCGCGGACGCTCCATCGCGTCCTGCCGAACGGCGTGACGCTGGACGTGGTGGCGAACCACGCGGTTCCCACGGTGGCCCTGCAGGGCACCGTCTTCGCCGGGAAGATGGAGGCGCCCTCCGGAAAGCCCGCCCTTCCCGAGCTGACCGCGATGATGCTGGGGCGGGGAACGAAGACACGGGACAAGCGGGCGATCGCCGCGGCGCTCGACGGGGTGGGCGCGAAGCTGGACGTCAGCGCCTCCCTCACCGAAGCGACGATCACCGGCTCCGCGCTCTCGCGAGATCTGCGACTTCTCCTCGTCACTCTGGCCGACGAGCTCAAAAATCCGCTCTTCGCCGACTCCGAGCTGGCGAAGGCAAAGCTCGAGATGCGGGCCAACGTGCTCCGCGCCTCGGACAACACGGCCTCGCGCGGCCTCGACCGGCTGACCCGCCTCGCCCTCCCCGAGGGGCATCCCTTCCGGGCCGCGACCACCGAGGCCGTTCTCGCCAGCGTCGGCGCGGCGAGTGCGTCAGATCTTCGGGACTTCTGGCGGGACCGTTACGCGGGCGCCGGGGTGCTCCTGGCCGTGGTCGGCGACGTGGATCCGGACCAGGTCGCGGCCATGGCCGATTCCCTCTTCGGAACTCTCCCGAGGGGCGAGCGGCCGGTGCACGACCAGGCTCCGGCGGCGGCCAACACCGCCGAGCGCGCGGTCGAGACGATGAAGGGAAAGGCGAACGTGGATTTTCTTTACGGGCAGGCGAGCGGCTTGAAGCGGAAGGATCCCGACTACGAGGCGGCGATCATCGCGAACGCCGCCCTCGGCCAGTCCAGCCTGACCTCGCGGATCGGGAAGCGGGTCCGCGACACCGAGGGACTTTCCTACTCCCTCTACTCGCGCTTCCTCTGGCCCGACTACGTGGACGGGATCTGGGCGGTGGACGTGGCCGTGGCGCCGCAGAACGTGGCGAAGGCGCTGCACTCCACCAAGGAGGAGATCGACAAGTACGCGGCGGGCGGGATCACGGACGCCGAGGTGCTGACCCAGAAGGAGTTCTTCGCCGGGAACTACCTCGTCCGCCTGGGCACGAACGCCGGCGTGGCGTCCGCGCTCTGCACCGCGGAGAAGTTCGGCTTCGGCCCGAGCTACCTGGACGACTACCCGAAACGCATCCGCGCGGTGACCAGGGCCCAGGTCAACGAGGTCATCCGCCGCCGCCTGCATCCGGAGCGGATGCACCTGGTTGTAGCGGGCGACCTGACCACCATCCCAGAGTAGCCGTCGCGGCCGCGGGCGGGGCCGCGGCGCCCGTCACACCAGAGCCGGCACGGGCGCCCCGTCCCGACGGGCCAGCCGCCGCTCCACGGCCCACGGGTCTCCGTCGCGCGCTTCGAACGCCTCCCACGCCTCGATGAGAAGCGACTCCATCCGCTCGCGGAAGCGGGATCGGTCGAACTCCTGGGCGTGCCGGCGGAGGCGCGCGGGGTCGAACGTCCGGCGCGACAGCTCGGCGAGCGCGGCGTCGAGCGCGCCGTCCCCCTCGTCGAACAGAATCCCGGTCCCCTCCCGCACCACTTCGGCCGCCCCGCCCCGGCGGAGCGCAACCACGGGACGCCCGCACGCCATGGCCTCGAGCGGCGCGATTCCGAAATCCTCCTCGTGCGCCTGCACCAAGGCGCGGCAGGAACGGTAGGCGTCGCGGAGCGCTTCGGGCGAAAGCCACCCGTCGAAGCGCACGTTCGGTCCCGCCATCCGTTGAAGCCGCGCGCGCTCCGGACCGATCCCGACCACCCGGAGGGGAAGGCGCAGCCGGGCAGCGGCGTGGATCGCCTGCTCCACTCCTTTATAGGGGACGAGCGCGGAGACCACGAGGAGCGGCGCGTCTCGTGACTCGGGTGACTCGGACGCCCGGTCCCCTCCCGCCGGCGACGGCGTGAAGAACGCGGTATCGACGGGCGGATGCACGACGGGCGCGGCGCGCCGGTAGTGCTTCGCGATGCGGTCCCGCACGTGGGCGGAGTCGGCGACGAACAGGTCCACGCGGTCCGCGCTTACGCGGTCCCACAGGCGGAAGCGATGCGCCACCACCGAAGCCGCCGCGCGCTCCAGGGCTCCCGCCCGGGAGGGGCCGAAGTATTCGGGGTAGAGGTCCCAGAAATAGCGGACCGGCGTGAAGCAGTAGCAGACATGGAGGGAATCGGCACGGGTGATCACGCCCTTGGCCGCGCAGTGGCTCGAGGAGACGATCAGGTCGTAGGCGCTCAGGTCGAACGATTCGATCGCGAGCGGGTAGAACGGCGCGAACCAGCGGTAGCGGCTCCGCCCCATCGGCAGGCGCGCGATCCACGACTCGACCACGCGGCGCTTCTCGATGACCGGGGAAACGCTCCCGCGGCGGTGGACCAGCGTGTACAGGTCCGCGTCCGGGAATCGCTCGCACAGCACCTCGAGGCACTTCTCGCCGCCGCGCATCCCGGTCAGCCAGTCGTGGACCAGCGCGACCCGGAGCGAGCCCAAGGGACGCCGGGCGGCGTCCATCACGCGGCGGGCGCGGGGGACGCGGCGGAGAGCCTCTCGGCGGCGCGCTTCAAGCGCGCCACGGTGCGCTCGCGCCCGAGGAGCAGCATCACGTCGAAGATCCCCGGCGTCACCTTCTTCCCCGTGAGCGCGATCCGCGCCGGCATGATCACCTCGCCTGCCTTCACGCCCTCCGCGGCCGCGAGACCACGCACCGCGGCCTCGACCGGGTCATGCTCGAAAGCCTCGACCGGAACGAGGACGTCCGCCAGCTTCCGGAGGCGGCCCGCCGCCTGGGGTTTGGCGAGAAGCTCGGCCCACGCCGCGGGATCGGTCTCCACTTCCTCCACGAAGAGGAACGCCGCGTAGACGAGGAAGTCCTGGGGCCGCCGCATCCGCTCCCCCACCGCTTCCACGGCGCGCTCGAGGAAGGCTCGGTCGCGCAACGACCCCTCGGGGACAGCACCGGTCGCGCGAAGGTGCGCGATCACCAGGTCGGTGCGCTTGGCCAGCGGCAGCGCGCGGAAATACTCCCCGTTCATCCACTCCAATTTCTCGTGGTTGAAGATCGCGGGGTTCTTCGAGATCCGGTCTAAAGAGAAGACCTGCACCAGCTCCTCCAGCGTGAACAGCTCGCGCTCGCCGTCGTAGGCCCACCCGAGGAGCGCCAGGAAGTTCACCATCGCCTCCGGCAAGAACCCCTGGTCCCGATATTCGGTGACCGACGTGGCTCCGTGGCGCTTCGACAGGCGCGTGCCGTCCGATCCCAGGATCATCGGCACGTGTCCGAAGAGCGGCTGGGTCAACCCCAGCGCGCGGTACAGCTGGATCTGGCGAGGCGTATTCGAAATGTGGTCGTCGCCGCGGAGCACGTGCGAGATCCGCATGGCCGCGTCGTCCACCACGGCGGCGAAGTTGTACGTGGGGTGCCGGTCGGTGCGCAGGATGACCAGATCGTCGAGGGTGGCGTTCTGGAAGGCGACCTCGCCGCGCACGCAGTCGTCCCACGAGGTGGCCCCCTCCGGTATGGCGAAGCGGAGCGCATGCGGCTCGCCGCGCGCCGCCCGCGCCGCCGCCTCCTCGCGAGGAAGGCGGTAGCAGGTCCGGTCGTACTTGGGCGGCTCTCCGCGCGAGAGCGCCGCCTCGCGTCGCTGCTTCAGCGCCTCGGGATCGCAGAAGCACCGGTAGGCCTTGCCTTCCGCCAGGAGCTTCTCAGCCGCCGCGCCGTAGAGGGCGAGCCGCTCGCTCTGGAAGTAGGGGCCCAGCTGGCCGCCCGCGTCCGGCCCCTCGTCCCACTGGAGGCCCAGCCAGCGGAGCCCCTCGAAGATGGCGTCCACCGCCTCCTTCGTGGAGCGCTCGCGGTCGGTATCCTCGATGCGCAGGATGAAGACGCCGCCGTGGCGGCGGGCGAAGAGGTAGTTGAAGAGCGCGGTGCGCGCCCCGCCGACGTGGAGGTATCCCGTCGGACTGGGCGCGAAGCGCACGCGGACCGGCGCGGCCATTCGATCTCCTCCGTGGTGGGTCGGGACGGAAGGACGGTGAGGCGCTCTGCCCCGCTCAGCGCAGGAGCGCCATCTTCCGCGCGAAGGAAGCGGAGCCGATCTCCGCGCGGTAGAGGTAGACGCCCGAGCCCAGCGGAGCCCCGGAATCGCCCCGGCCGTCCCAGCGGATCTCATGATAGCCGGGATCGAGCCGCCGCGAAACCAGCGTGCGCACCAGGCGGCCGTCCACCGTGTACACGCGAAGGGAAACGGGCGCGGCGGCGGGTCCCGGCACTGTGAGGCCGATCACCGTGACCGGGTTGAACGGGTTGGGGCGATTCTGCGAGAGCGACGCGCGCGCGCCGGGCGCCGCGGGTCCGGGATCGGGCTGGGGAGCGGGATCAGCCGACGTGAGGATGGGGAACGTCGCCATCCCCGTGTGCCAGTTGTCGTGGTGGAACATCGGCCACGCCATTCCCGCGGAGGAGAAGGCCCCGGGGTAGCGCCACGCGTGCACCTTGCCGTCCCATCCCGCGAGGACGATGTCGCACGCGCCGTCCTGGTCCAAGTCCCAAACCGCGGGCGTGGAGCGGACCTCGGCGCCGATCTCGATCGGGAACCCGTTCACCGGCGTGCCGTCGAAGTGGAAGGCGTAGAGCCGGCGGTCCTCGGCGCCGATGAGCACTTCCAGCGAGCCGTCGCCGTCCAGGTCGGCCACCGCCGGCGACGCCTCGGTAGCCGCCCCAAGAGCGACGCCGCTCCACCCGGGCAGGATGGCCCCGCTCCCGTCGTACGCGCGCATCGTTCCGTCCGTCCCGCAGACGATGACGTCGAGGGCCGGATTCCCCAGGTGCCTCTGGAGCGGTGCCAGGACCGCGGACGGAACGCGGCCGTTTCCGGATGTCAGCTCCAGCGGCCGCGGCCACCCGGGCGCGCGCTGCCCCGAAGCCGTGAGCACGTAGACGCTGTCGTTCCCGCAGGGCATGGCGATCTCCAGCCCTGGGGAACCGGGAAGGATGTCGCCCACGGCGGGCGAGGAGCTCATCAAGCCGCCGGCGACGAAGGGCCATCCCGCGAGCGGGGCCCCGTCGTGCAGCACGTACACGCGCGCCGCCGAGGTGCCGAAGATCAGCTCGCGGGTGCCGTCTCCGTTCACGTCCGCGATCGCGGGCGAAGAGATGACGGTTCCGACCGGGACGAAGTAGACCCCGTTCGTCGTCGGATCCAGATCCCCGTCCTTGAGCTCGGTCCCGTTCGCGTGCCACGCGTAGATCCGGCTGCTGTTCGATCCGATGACGATGTCCAAGGCGCCGTCGCCGTCCAGGTCCCCGATCGCGGGCGAGGACCAGAACGGCGCGGCCCCCTTCTTGGGCCACCCGGGGAGCAGCGATCCGTCCGCGCGGAACACGGCCACCAGCGAGTCGTCCCACGAGGCGGCGATGATCTCCGGCACGCCGTCCAGGTTCACGTCGGCCGCCGCGGGGGTGGAGGCCATGTTGTGAAGCAGCGGGGAGAAGACGCCGAGGGAAGCGGGATTCGAGTCCCCGTCGATCCAATCGGTGCCGTCCGACCGGAAGACGTAGAGCCGGTCGGCCCCCGCGATCACCTCCGGCTTCCCGTCGCCGTTCAAGTCGGTGAAGCAGACCGATGCCGAGGTCGCGGCCGCGAGCGGCGCCGGCCATCCCGTGATCGCCCGCGGCGTGGTGCTGGCGAGAAGATACGCGGAGCGGGCGCTCCGGTTGCCGCTGGAGTCGACCGCGACGGCGGCGAAGTAGTACCGGGTGAGCGGGGCCAGGCCGGTGTTCTCGAACGAGGGGATTCGCCGCACCGGAAGGGCCGACGCCTCGACCGGGGCGGCGGTCGTGTCCTGGCCGGCGCGGAGCACCACGTAGCCCAGCAGGTCCGCCGCGGGGACGCCGTCCCACGCGAGCGTGATCGCGTCGACCCCCGACGCGGTGACGCGCAGGTTGGCGGGCGGCGGCGGCGCCGACCGCTCGAGAGGGAACGTCCACGAGTGCCCGTACGCATCGGTGATCCGGAGATCGAAGAGGCGGCCCGAGGGCGTGCCGGTCGCGTGGACGGCCACCGCCGTCGTGGTCGCCGCGCCGCCCGGGGAGATGGACGGGACGGTCCCCGCCGGCGTCACGAGCGATATCCCGGTCCCCGGATTCAGTGCCAGGATCGCCGGGGAGCGCGCCCGCCCGTCTCCCTGGTTCCCCACGGTCCAGGTGAACGTGGCGTCCTCGCCGGGCTCGATGACGCCGTTCCCGTTGGTGTCCGTTATCGTCGAGCGGACCAGGAGAAGCGCCGCGGCGGAGACCTCCACGTCGACCTCGCTGGTGTCCGCCCGCAACGCGTCGCGCGCGATCAGGCGGAGGCGCTCGATCCGCGCGGCGTTCGGCGAGGCCAGGACTCGCACGCGCAACGAATCGGGGATCGAAAGCTGCGCCCCAGCCGCGAGCGCGCCCACGGCCGCCGTTCCCTTCTCCACGAGGAGGCCCGCGGACGTCGCCTGAAGCTCCAGCGTCAGGCCGCCGCTGCTGGCCGTCTGACCGATATTCCGGATCACGCCGGCCACTCCGAATCCTTCGCCGGCTCCCACGAGGCCGTCTGCATCTCCGTGGATGGCGTCGCTGGGCGCGGCGCCGATCGCCGCGAAATGCGCCGGGGCCGCCGCCGTGACCGAGAGCGAGTCCAGGTAGGGGCGCGTGTCGCGCTTGGTGACGGCAAGGGAAAACCCACCGGTCGAGGAAGGATGGAGCGCAAGGGTCGCGTGGCCCGTCGCGTCGGTATAGGCGGAGACGTAGTCTTCGCCCGCCTTCCAGGCCACGACCAACGCGGACTCGGCGGGCGAGCCTCCCGCGGTGACCGTGACCTGGAACGAGGCGGCGTTCAGCGTCACCGATGCGGGGCGTGTGACCGCGAACGTGGCGGGGGGACAGCGCCAGACGGGAAGGCTGGGCACCCCGAGGAGAACGGTCTCGAAGTAGGACCAGCGCTCCTGCGTCTCTGAGCGGGCTTCGGGCAGGAGCGAGGCGCGGGCATCCGCGACCGCCTCACCCAGCGTCGTCCCGCCGGCCGGCGTCGAGAGCTCGAAGAGTTTCCGCTCCAGCATCTCGTTCAGCCGCGCCGCGGCGCCGGGCCAGGAATCGCGCGACGCGCCCACGTACGCCAGCGCACCGCCGGCCGGGCGGCGGACCAGGCGCTCCGCGACGCAGTCGTAATCGACGGCGGCCGAGGCGCAGTCCGAGGCGATCCAGAGCGCGGTGGAGTCCCCGTTCGAGAGCGTCGCGAGGTCGCTCAGCGTCAGCATGTCGGGTCCCACCGAGAGCTGCGAGCGCGCCCCGTGCCCCACGTGGTAGACCACGTTGTATCCGCGGCTCATCGCGGCCAGGGCGCTCGCTTTGTTGAGCGTCAGAGAGCCGGGGTACCGCGCGGTGTCCTCGTAGTAGCGGTCGCCGGCGGCGCACCCCGGCAGATGGACGCGGAGCGATTCCCCTTCGACCGCGCCGTCCACCTGGATCCCCTGCCCCGGCGTCCAGGCCGGCGGGAACAGCACCTCGGCCAGGATGAGCTGCTTCCCGACCGTGGCCGCGATCGGCGCGGTCGCGTACTTGAGCGCCTTGTCTACGAGAACCGTGGCGTCCGCGCGAGACGCCGCGGAGAGGCGCCCCACCGCGATGTCAGGCTGCATGTCGAGGCTGTCCCCCACCTCGCCGTAGATCCCGTTGCCGTTTTTGTCCCACGTGCCGTCCAGGTCGGAGTAGTACGCGTCGGACGGAATATCTTGGACCTCTCCGTAATTCACCCGGACCATGCGGAGCGGGATCGTTTCGTGGTCGCCTCCGAGGACGGCCCAGCGGATGCCCCAGAGGTCGCGCGCCGAGAGGAGAAAGGAGCGGATCGCCTGCGCCAGGTCGTTGGAGCGCGGGTCCGCCGCGCGGACGGTCGACAGCGTGCGGACCACGGTCGGGCGCCCGGCGCGGGTCTGGAAATCGGCGAGGCGCTGGAAGAGATCGGCAAGGGAATCGGGGGCGAGGATCACGCAGTCGACCGGCGATCCCGACGTGGACGGGAGAAGCGTCGGAGCGAACGGGGCCGCCCGCCTCGGATCGCCGAAAGCGCGCGCCGGCCGCGGCGGCAGCCCGGCAGGCGACGCGGCGGGAACGAGAGTCAGCGCGCCGGCAAGGACGAGCAGGGCACGGGAGATCATGCGACACGTAAAGGGGGGCAATTAACCTACTGTAACTACGTTAGTTGTGGTTTTGAAGCGAGACCCGGGATCCACCCTCCGCCTCGCCATTGATGGTACTCCACCCGGGGCTCCCCTTCAACCGCTGATGCCCCCCTTCGGCCGTGCGGGGATGGAGGCGGTCATAGACGCCCCAGTCGATCGCGTACACCGAGTAGATGTATGGCGTGGGGCGGGTGATCCCGAGGTCGGGGATGGAGCGGGAAAAGAGAAAGCGGTACGGGCTCGAGGGGTCGCCCGGCGGAGACAGCCTTGCCTCGCGCGTGCTCCGGTCGATGAGATAGCGCGGCCGTCCGACGGGCTCGAAGAGCGCGTTGACGACCACCGCGTCGTATCCGGACCGCACCGTGATCGGCGCCATCTTCGGCGTGACGAGGCCATAGAGATCGAGCACCGGGCGGTCCGAGTAGTAGCCGAACGCGCCGATGTCGGGGATGGCGACCAACGTGCCCGGAGCGGTTCGCCCGCGCGCCCACAGCCCCAGCCACGCGAGCGAGTCGCGGAGCCCCGCGGTATGCCGGCGCGCGTGGGGAGCGCTCACCGCGAGCGTGACAGCGACGTTCTGCATCGCGAACAGAACAAGCGCGGCGGCGAGCGCAGCCGCCCGCCGCCGCACGGGCCACGCGGCCGATGCGTGGCGGATTGCCGCCAGCCCGATCAGGAGGATCGACGGCGCTGCGGGAACGAGATAGCGCGAGACGACCTGCACGCCGCCGGCCGCGTACGAAAGGACCAGGAGGACGGGCCACGCCAGAATCACCATCCAGAAGGCGCGCCGGCCGCGCTCGGCTCCCATCGCCCTCCAGGGCTTGAGCCACGCAAGGGCCAGGACCGCCGCCGCGAGCGGAACGAGATCGGCGGCGAGCACGATGCGGATGGAGTCGCGGAGCGCCGCAGCCGCCCGCTCCGGATCGAGCCATGTGGCCGCCTTGGCGCCGCCGGTGTTCGGGAGCAGACGCTGAAACCAGAGCCACGCCGCGGCGAGCCACGGGCCCGCGGCCAGGGCCGCCCCGGCGAGAAGCGCCGCGAGCCGGCGGGCTCGGACGCGGGTAGAGCTCTGCCACGCGACCGCCGCGCACGCGAGGAGAAGGAGCAGCAGGAACTCGGGACGGACGAGAACGCCCGCGCCCAGGGCGAGCCCCGCCGCGAACGAATTCTTCCCGTCGATCAGGGCCCGCGCGAGAAGGAACAGCGACGCCACCGCGAGCGCCAGCGCGAGCGGGGTCTCCATCCCCGAGATCGCCCAGCGCGCCGACCAGGCGTGAAGGGCGAGGAGGGCCGCGGCCGAGAGCGCGACCCTCGGCTCCCACAGGAGCGCGCGGCCCAGCGCCGCCACGAGGGCCACGGCAAGCGCGGTGAAAAGCGCTCCCCACGCCTTCGCCACCAGAGCCAGCGGCGGCATCGCCCCCGCATCCGCCGGCGTGGCCGCGGCCCCCGGCACCAGCGCCCCCCCGCCGGCGACGAGCAGCACCCAGAGCGGGCTGGTCGCGCCGTACGTGGGCTCTCCCGCATTGAACGAGAATCCCTCGCCGCGGAGCAGGTGCTTCGCGAACTGCAGATGGATGAACGTGTCGTCGGTGAGATAGCCCCGGAACGGAACGAGAAGGACGAGGGCGAGGAGGACGATGAGCCCGATCGCAGCGGTGTGGCGCGGCCGCCACGCGAGAGCGCCGGGGTTTCCCCCGGTCACCCCGGTCACACGATCACCGCGTCACGCCCGTGCGAGCCAGCGCGCGACCCGGTCCGCCACCGTCCCGGGCGTGAACCCCAGTTCCTTCGCGATCACCTCGGCGGGCGCCGACGCCCCGAAGCGGGCGAGCCCGATGCGCAAGGCGTCCTTCCCCACGATCGCGGCCCACGGCTCCACGCGCGCGGCCTCGATGACGACGGTGGGAACGCCGTCCGGAAGCACCGCGCTCCGGTAGGATTCCGCCTCGGCCAGGAAGAGCTCGACGCAGGGGATCGAGACGACGCGGGCGCGGACGCCGCGCTCCCGAAGCTCCGCCCGCGCGGCCGCCGCGAGCGCGACCTCCGAGCCGGTCGCCACCAGCACCACGCCCGGCTTTCCCCCTTCCGCCTCGGCGAGCACGTAGCCGCCGCGCGCCACCAGGGCGCGATCGAAGTCCGCGGGCCGGTCCAGGGGCGGAAGTTTTTGCCGCGTCAGGGCGAGGGCGGTGGGGCCGCCCGCGCGGCCGAGGGCGCTCGCCCACGCCATCGCGGTCTCGAGGCCGTCGGCGGGGCGCCACACGTGGAGGTTCGGGATCAGCCGCAGCGACGGCACGTGCTCGACCGGCTGGTGCGTCGGACCGTCCTCTCCCAGGAAGACGCTGTCGTGGGTGAAGACGAAGATGGAGCGCAGGCCCGTCAGCGCGGCGAGGCGGATGGCGGGGCGCATGTAGTCGGAGAAGACAAGGAACGTGGCGCCGAACGGGATGAACGAGCCGTAGTAGGCGAGCCCGTTCACGATGGTCCCCATCGCGTGCTCGCGGACCCCGAAGTGGAGCGTCCTCCCGTCGTACTCCACGGGCGCCTCGGCCTTTAGATCCCGGCGCATGACCTGCGGGGCGGCTTTCAAGTCGGTGAGCGTGGAGGGAGAGAGGTCGGCCGAGCCACCGACCAGGGAGGGCACCGCCGCCGCCGCGGCCTGCAGCACCTTCCCCGACCAGGCGCGGGTGGCCAGCGATTCTTTTCCGTCCACGGCGTGGACCAGGCGCTCCACCAGGTCGGCGGGCAGCTCCCGTTTCCAGTAGCGATCCCACGACGACGCCTCATCGGGGTATTCGCGCCGCGCCTCCAGGTAGCGCGCTTCCCACTCCGCGCGCTCCTTCCGCTTCGACTCCGCCTCCTCGTGGAAAAACACCCGCACTTCGGGAGGGACCAGGAACGGCGGATCGACCGGCCAGCCGGCCGCCTCCTTGGCGCGCCGCAGCTCGTCCTGGCCCAGCGGCTCGCCGTGGACCTTCTCGGTGCCCTGCTTCGTGGGAGCGCCCTTTCCGATGATCGTCCGCGCCAGGATCAGCGCCGGACGCTCGGTTTGCCCCACCGCTTCGCCCAGGGCGCCTTCCACGGCGCGCCGGTCGTTGCCGTCCACATGCCGTGTCCACCATCCGTACGCCTCGAAGCGGCGAGCGACGTCCTCGATGAAGGCGAGCTCCGTGGGGCCCTCGATGGAAATGTGATTGTCGTCGTAGAGGTAGACCAGATTGCCCAGCCTCCAGTAGCCCGCTAGAGACGCGGCTTCCGAGGAGACTCCCTCCATCAGGTCGCCGTCGCTCACGATTCCGTAGACCCGATGGTCCAGGAGCGAGCCCAGCTTCGGGAATCGGGCGCGCATCATCTTTTGCGCGAGCGCCATCCCCACGCCGTTCCCGAACCCTTGCCCTAAGGGTCCGGTGGTCGCCTCGACGCCAGGGGTGTGCCCGGCCTCGGGATGCCCCGGCGTGCGCGAGCCCCACTGCCGGAAGCGCTGGAGCTCCTCCATGGGAAGATCGAACTCGTACAGGTGAAGGAGCGAGTAAAGGAGCATCGAGGCGTGCCCCGCGGAGAGAACGAACCGGTCGCGCCCGATCCAGTGCGGATCGCCGGGGTCGAAGCGGAGAAAGCGGGACCAGAGGACGAACGCCATGTCGGCGGCGCCCATCGGCGTGCCGGGGTGGCCCGACTTCGCCTTCTCCACCGCGTCCGCGGACAGGAATTTGATGGTGTTCACGCACTGCTGTTCGAGATCGACGGTCGTGGCCGGCATGGTTCCCTCGGTGCCTGTCGACGCGGCGCGCCGGGGTTCGCTCGTCGTCCCGGCGCCAGCCTCGGTGTATCATAACTCCAGTTCCCTGTGCATCCCTCTATGGATGGAGAGACAGATGAACGTGAATCGAACGACGTCGTTTCCGGTGCGGGTTCTCGCGGCCCTTCTCCTCCTGGCCCCGACCTTGGATGTCGGAGGGTGCGCCACCAACCCGGTCACCGGGAGGAAGCAGATATCGCTCGTGTCGGAGGGGAAAGAGCTGCAGATGGGGGCCGAGGCCGACCCTGCCGTCATCTCCGAGTACGGGCTGTACGATGACCCCGACTTGCAGCGGTACGTGGACGGGATCGGCCAGAGACTGGGCAAGGTGTCCCATCTCCCAAGCCTGACCTGGCACTTCCGCGTGCTCGACTCGCCGGTGGTGAACGCGTTCGCCATTCCGGGGGGATACATCTACATCACGCGCGGCATCGTTGCCTACATGGACTCCGACGCCCAGCTGGCCGGCGTCCTGGGGCACGAGATCGGGCACGTCACCGCCCGGCACAGCGCCCAGCAGATCACGCGACAGGAGATCGCAGGACTCGGCGTTCTCGCGGGAGCGGTCTTCGTCTCCGCGTTCCGCCCCTACAGCGGCATCGCGCAGGAGGGGCTGGGGCTCCTCTTCCTCAAGTACAGCCGCGACAACGAAACCCAGGCGGACGAGCTGGGCGTGGGCTACGCGACCAAGGCCGACTATGACCCGCGCGTGATCCCTTCCACGTACGCGACGCTGAAGCGCATCGGGGAGCGCACGGGTTCCTCGCTGCCCGGCTTCCTCTCCACCCATCCGGATCCGGGCGATCGCGAGGTCCGGACGACGCAGCTCTCGAACGCGGCGGCGTCCAGCGCGCACCGGCCGCTCAACATCGACGGCGCCGGCTACCGGCAACACGTCGGCGGGGTCGTCTTTGGAGACGACCCGAGGGCTGGATATTTCATCGCCAACAGGTTTTATCACCCACAGCTCAAGTTTCAGATGATCTTTCCGCAGGGATGGGAGACGGCCAACCAGCCGTCGCAGGTCGTCGCCGCCAACACGTCGGCCGGCTCGATGCAGCTGACGCTGGTGAAGAGCGACGACGCTTCCCTCTCTCCCGCCGACTACGTCGCTTCCCTCCAGAAGAAGGGGGAGATCCTCCAGGCGAGTGGACGGAGCGAGAACTTCCGCGATTATCCCGCGTGGGTCGGAGCGGTGCAGGCGAAGACAGGCCAGGGGCAGCAGGATTTCGTGGCGGGATGGGTCCGGACCCGTCCGGGCGAATTCCTCCAGGTGATTGGGCAGCCCAAGTCGCAGTCGGCGTCGGACCAGATTCTCTCGTCCATCCGGAGCATCGCGGCTCTGACCGATCCGGCCCGGATCAACGTCACTCCGGACCGCGTGGAGTTCCACCCGGCCCCGCGCACGGCCCCGTTCTCCGAGATCTGGGCGGCCATCGGCGGGAGCGCGCTCGGCCTCGAGGACGGCGCGATCCTGAATTCCACGCGCCCGGGGACGGTGATCGCGAGCGGGACCCCGATCAAGACTGTGAAAAAGGGGACCCGCCCGACGTCCTGACCCGCGGGCGGCGGGAGAGCCGCTAGTGGTGGCGGAAGAAGCCCCACCCCAGGGCGGCGCTCACCGCCAGCGCGACGTCCTTAGGGATCCGCCCGAACAGAACCACCGTGAGGAACTGCGGCCATCCCACGCCGGCGATTCCGGCCATGAAGCAGAGCGCGTCCGCCGGAGAGAACGGGAAGAGGAAGAGCGGGATCAGGGCGAGCCACCGCTTGCCGCGGATCATCGCCTCCGCCTGTTCCAGCGCGTCCCGTCCGATCCACCTCTCGGCGAATCGGCGTCCCGCCCCCCTGCCGATCCAGAACGCCACGGTGGATCCGATCACGGTGCCGATGGCGGTGAGTACCGAGCCCCACAAAGCGCCGTAGAGCACTCCGGCGATCAGCGGCACGAAGACGCCGGGAATGGGAGCCGCGATGATCTGGCCCGCCTGCACGGCCAGGACCACGACCGGCCCCCACGCGCCCGCGTGCCGCACCCACTGCTCCATGCGCTCCTGGGACACGTGCGGGCGGAGAAGGTAGCCGAGAACGCCGATCACCGCCCCGATTCCCAGAAAGAGAATCATGGCGCGCAGGAGCGGCCGCTTCGACTGGGATGTTGCGGGCGTCGCCATGGCGGCCGACTCTACGGGAGCGGGAGGCGTCCACAAACTCCAAAAGCGACGGACGTTTCCATCGCGGCCGCGGTCGTCTATTCTTGGTCTCTCTCGCGGTGGACGGAAGCGGACGAGGCCCGATGGAGGAGCCGATGACCGACCCCTTCAAAGCACGCTCCACGCTCGGCGTGGGCGGTCGCACCTACAGCATCTATCGCCTCGACGCGCTGGACCGCGCGGGGCTTCCCGTCGCCCGGCTCCCCTACTCCATGAAGATCCTGCTCGAAAATCTGCTCCGCCGCGTGGACGGACGGGTGGTCCGGGCCGAGGACGTGGAGGCAGTCGCGCGATGGAATCCCGCGGCCGAGCCGGATCGCGAGATCGCGTTCGCGCCGGCGCGGGTCCTCTTGCAAGACTTCACCGGGGTTCCCGCCGTGGTCGACCTGGCGGCGATGCGCGACGCCATGGCGGACCTGGGCGGCGATCCTTCGAAGATCAACCCGCTCCAGCCCGCCGAGCTCGTGATCGACCACTCGGTCCAGGTGGACGAATACGGCTCGGCGACCGCCCTGGCCATGAACTCGAAGAAGGAGTTCGAGCGGAACCGCGAGCGCTACCTGTTCCTCCGGTGGGGCCAGCGCGCGTTCCAGAATTTCCGCGTCGTCCCGCCCGCGACCGGAATCGTCCATCAGGTCAACCTCGAGTACCTGGCGCGCGTCATCTTCGCCTCCCAAGGGGACGGCGCCGAGGCCTACCCCGACACGCTGATCGGCACCGACTCCCACACCACCATGATCAACGGGCTGGGGGTACTGGGCTGGGGCGTCGGCGGGATCGAGGCGGAGGCCGCCATGCTGGGCCAGCCCGTCTCCATGCTGGTGCCGCAGGTCGTGGGCTTCCGTCTCTCGGGCGCCCTCCCGGAGGGCGCCACGGCGACCGACCTGGTCCTGACCGTCACCGAGATGCTCCGAAAGCGCGGCGTCGTCGGCAAGTTCGTCGAATTCTACGGGCCCGGGCTCCAGGGATTGCCGGTTGCCGACCGGGCGACCATCTCGAACATGTCGCCCGAGTACGGGGCCACCTGCGGCATGTTCCCCATCGACGCGGAGACGCTCCGCTACCTGCGCTTCACCGGACGCGCCGAGGAGCACGTCCGCGTGATCGAGGCCTACGCGAAGGAGCAGGGGCTGTTCCACGACGCGCGCTCGCCGGAGGCCGTCTACTCCGACTCGCTGTCCCTGGACCTCGGAAAGGTGGAGCCGAGCCTGGCGGGTCCCAGGCGTCCGCAAGACCGGCTCTCCCTCGCGGCCGTGAAAGGCAATTTCTCGGAGGCGCTCGGGTCCATGAAGGGCTCCCCGCCCAAGACCCCGCCGGTGAACTCCGGTCGGTGGGAGGCGGAGGGCGGGAGCGGGACGGAGGCCACCCTGGCGCCGCCCGCGCACCACGTGTCCCTGTCGGGCGAGAGCTTCCACCTGACCGACGGCGCGGTGGTGATCGCCGCGATCACGTCGTGCACCAACACCTCCAATCCATCCGTCATGGTGGGCGCGGGTCTTCTCGCGAAGCGCGCCGTGGAACGGGGCATGAAGACCCGGCCGTGGGTGAAGACCAGCCTGGCGCCCGGCTCGAAGGCGGTCACCGAATACCTGAAGCGCGCGGGCCTCACCCAATACCTCGAGGCCCTGGGGTTCTACACCGTGGGCTACGGCTGTACCACGTGCATCGGGAACAGCGGGCCCTTGCCCGAGCCCATCTCCGCCGCGATCGAGCGCGACGGCCTGGTGGTCGCGGCGGTGCTGAGCGGGAACCGGAACTTCGAGGGGCGGATCCACCCCGAGGTTCGGGCGAATTACCTCGCCTCGCCCCCCCTGGTCGTCGCCTACGCCCTGGCCGGCCGGGTCGACGTGGATCTGACGTCCGAGCCCGTGGGAAAGGACTCAAGCGGCGCCGCCGTGATGCTCCGGGATCTCTGGCCGTCGCAGATGGAGATCGACGAGACGATCCGCGGGGCGCTTCGCTCCGAGACGTTCCGCGAGACCTACAAGGACGTCTACACGGGAGACGAGATCTGGCGGAACCTGCCCGTTCCCGAGGGGAGCCGTTACGCCTGGGATCCCGCCTCGACGTACGTGAAGCGCCCGCCCTACTTCGACGGCATGACCCACACGCCCGCGCCGGTCACGGACATCCGCGGCGCGCGCGTGCTGGCCTATCTCGGCGACAGCGTCACCACGGACCACATCTCCCCGGCCGGCTCCATCAAGCGCGGCAGCCCGGCGGGCCAGTACCTGGAGAAACACGGCGTCCCGCCGGCGGACTTCAACTCGTACGGCTCGCGGCGCGGCAATCACGAGGTTATGGTGCGCGGGACGTTCGCGAACGTCCGGATCCGGAACCGGCTGGTCCCCGGCGTCGAGGGAGGCGTCACGGCGCACCAGCCGAGCGGCGAGCAAATGCCCATCTTCGACGCGGCCATGCGCTACGAGCGGGAGGAGACGCCCACGATCGTGATCGCCGGAAAGGAGTACGGCTCTGGATCGTCGCGCGACTGGGCGGCGAAGGGGCCGAAACTCCTCGGCGTGCGCGCCGTCATCGCCGAATCCTACGAGCGGATCCATCGGAGCAATCTGATCGGGATGGGAATCGTGCCCCTCCAGTTCCGCCCCGGCGAGTCGGCGGAGAGCCTGGCGTTGAAGGGCACGGAGTCGTTCGACGTTCTGGGCGTGGGCCCGCTCGCCGCCGATCCCAAGCGCGGCGCCGAGGTCCTCGTGCGCGCCAAGGGCGCCGGACCGGACCGCGAATTCCGAGCGGTCGTGCGGATCGATACGCCGCAGGAGTGGCGCTACTTCGAGCACGGCGGAATCCTCCCCTACGTGCTCCGCCGCCTCTCCGGCGCCGGCGCTTGACGCGCGGGCCGTCCCGCCCGCGCCCAGTCCCAGGTCGGGCAATCGCATGAACCGGCGCCCATGGTGACCCACGAGGTGGAGACAGCGCTCCGGATCGCGATCGCCGCGCTGGGCGGCGCCGCGATCGGAATCGAGCGGCAATGGTCGGGGCACGCCACGGGGCCGCATGCGCGATTCGGCGGCATCCGCACCTTCACACTCCTCGGCGTGCTCGCGGGAATCGCGGGCGTCTGCCTGACCCTCCAGGCGATGCCGGTGGCGGCGGCCCTCGTGGCCGGCGGCGCCGCGATCGTCGCCGGCGCCTACTGGAAGATGGACCGGAAGGACGTCGAGGCGACGACCGAGGTCGCGGCGCTCGTGGTGATCGCGGCCGGCGTCCTGGCGGGTGCGGGCCAGCTGGTTCTGTCCAGCGGCATCATCGCGGTCAGCACGCTCCTCCTCATCGAGAAATCCCGGCTCCACGCCGCGGTCGCGCACTTGGACCGGGCCGAGGTCCAGGCCGCGGCGCAGTTCCTTGTGATGGCAGTGGTGATCCTGCCGCTCTTGCCCGCGGGTCCGTTCGGCCCCCTGGGGGGCATCCATCCCCGTCAGCTGTGGATCCTCGTCCTCTTCTTCTCGGGACTCTCCTTCGTCGGCTTCCTGGCGCGGAGGATCGTCGGCCAGCGCCACGGCTACGTGGTCGCGGGACTCCTGGGCGGCATGGTCTCGTCCACCAGCGTGGCGTTCACCTACGCGCGCGCCAGCCACGACGATCCCCAGTCCGGGCGCCAGCTGGCCTACGGGGTCCTGGCCGCGTGCACCGTGATGTACCTGCGCATCCTGATCGCGACGGGCGTGTTGAACACCGATCTCATGACCGCGCTGCTTCCGTACCTGGGCCCGCCGCTCCTCGTCACCGCGGGCGTGACGGTGTTCGGGCTCAAGCGAGGCGGTGCCGCCCCCGCGAACATTCCGGAGCCCCAGAATCCGCTCCAGCTGAAGCGCGCCCTCCAGATGGCCCTGCTCTTCCAGGCGGTGCTCTTCGCGGTGCACGCGGTGCGGGACGTCTGGGGAGGCGCGGGCCTCCTCGTCTCCGGCGCGATCCTCGGCTTGACCGACATGGACGCGCTCACGATCTCGATGGCGAGGAGCGCCGACGACCCGGTGATGCTCTACCACGCCTCGCAGGCCATCGCCGCCGGCGTCCTGTCGAACACGCTCTTCAAGATGGCGGTCGCGCTGACCCTGGGGCGCGGAGCCGTACGCAAGCTGGTCCCGCTCGGCCTCCTCCTGTCGGCCGCGGCATCCGTGGCCATGCTCCTGATTCTCCGCTAGGGAGCCCGTGCGCGGGCTCATCGCGTTTCTCTCGCGCGTCCCATCCCGCTCGGCGCCGGGCGCTCCGGGCGGCGCGGGCGGGGAGGCGGGCGCACCGCCCGACGCCATTTTCGTTTTCGCCGGAAGCCAGGCCCGGAAGGAGTGCGCCGCCGCGTCGTGGCGGAGCGGCGCCGCCCCGGTGCTCGTCGTCAGCGTGGGGCGGTTCGAATGGCGGCGATACGCCGGCCTGGGCCTTCCGGGGGACGCGGCGCTTCGGGAGGCCGTCGCCCGCGTACCGCCGCGGGGACGGCTCTTCTTCGTGATCCTCGACGCCGGGAGAGCGGAGATCCGGCCGGTCCGCCTCCGCCCGTTCGGCACGCGGAACGAGGCGCGCGCGCTAGGCTCCCTGGTGCGGGAGCGCGGCTGGCGCGCGATCACGGTGATCTCCTCGGCGTTCCACCTGCGCCGCGTCGCTCTGGTCGTGGGTCGCGCGCTCCGCGGAAGCGGCGTCGCACTCGACTATGCAGCGCTCCCGGCGGAGCGGGACGCGTACGGCCCCGGACGATGGTGGCGCACCCCACATGGAGTCCGGGTCATCGCGAGCGAGGCCGTGAAGCTCGGGGTCTACGCCGCGTTCCTCAGGCGGTGACCGGCGGACGCGCGCCGTGAACGACGGCGGCCGAGCCGAAGAGGCGCTCTTCCACCTCCACGCGCTCGAATCCGACCTCCCGCATGAGGCTCGCGAGACCCTGCTGGCCGGGATAGGCGCGGAGCGACTCCACGATGTGCCAGTAGGTGCCGGGCCGGCCGTGCAGGAAAAGCCCCCACAGCGTGCCCGTGACGAGCAGGTAGCCGAAGAGCACGCGGCGCAGGACCGGATTCGGCGGGATGCCGAAGTCGAGCGCCACGAGAACGCCGCCGGGCTTGAGCGACCGGTGGATCCCCGCGAGCACGGCGCGGAGATCGATCGGATAGCGCAGCCCGTATCCCACCAGCACCGCGTCGAACGTTTCGCGCGTCACCGGCACCGCGTTCAGGTCTCCCACCACGAAGTCGATCCCCGCGGCGCCGGCGGCGCGCGCCTTCTCCCGGCCGCGCGCGAGCATGGAGCGGCTCCGGTCCACGGCCACGATGCGCTCCGGACGGCCGCGCGCGCGCGCGAGCAGCGGGAGTTCCGCGGTGCCGGTCGCGAGGTCGAGGAGGACGCCGTCAGGGCGCGGCGGGGGGAGCCGCGCGATCGCCGCCTCCTTCCACCGCCGGTCCTGGCCGAAGGAGAGCACGCGCGTGAGCAGGTCGTAGCGCGGAGCGATGCGGCGGAAGATGGCGTCCACATACTCGCGGCGCGTCTTAAGCCGCCGCGGCCATTCCCGCGTCATGAGGGGCGCCATGCTACGAGGCCAGCCAGCCGGCCGCGTCGAGGGCCCGGAGCGCGTCCAGCTCCCCCCGGCGGATGAGCTTCGCGGCAATGCGCGGCGAGTACGCCAGCACCCCGCCGGGCAGCGGCGCCTCGGGCTCGACGATGCAGAGCTTGAGCGGCGTCTCGCTCCCCCGCCACGAAACCGGGAGCGCGAGCAATTCTTGCTGGAGGTCGCGCCAGTTCGCCAGGTCCAGGTATCGCCCCCAGACGTCCAGAGGATTCCGGGCCGGAACGGGCGCGGGCGGCTCCCCGCTCGGCGCCACCACGACCACGATCGCGGCGTCGGCATCGTCGTAGATGGCCGCGCGCAGCGGGTGCATGGAGAAGGCGACCGCGTCCACGAAGTCGCGCCCGCCGATCCGCGCCGGCTCGAAGAGGACCGGGATGGCCGACGAGGCGATGGCGGCCTCGAGCACCCCCTTGGCGCTCCCCGCGCAGATGACCTCGCCCAGCGACGCTTCCACGCGCGCGATGAAGCGGGCCGAGGGCTCCGGCCAGTTGACGAAGTGGGCGATCCGACCGTTGTCCAGCGCCAGCGCGCTCAGGATTACGTGCGTCTGCCCCGGCCAGAGCCGCTTCCGCGCTCCCGCGCCGATCAGTCTCTCCAGCAGATGACGCCGTGCCGCGCTTCCCCAGAGACCGCGCCCGTCGGTATCGGGCATCAGGAAGAAGAGGAAGCTCCGGGCCCACTCACCGGCCCGGCGCGACCGGCCCAAAAGCCAGACGGCCGCCGTGACCGCGAGGAGGGTGGCGCTGAAGCGGTGCGGCCAGGGCCAGGCGAAGAGCCAGGTGATCAGGTGCGCGCACGACCAGAGGAGGAGCACCACCGCGCCCCAGATCCGGAAGCGGCGCTCGGACTCGGGATCACCGAAGCGCGCGAGCCACTTCTCGGCCTCGCGTGAGGAGCGGAGCAGGGCGAAGCCGCCCGCGGCGACCAGGATCCAGGCGAGGATATCGAGGAAGGAGGACGTGGGCCACAGTCCCACCGGCTCGCCGTGCCGGAAGACGGCGAGAAAACTCATCTCGGAGGAGCCGGTCCAGCTCACGACCGCCTGCAGCACCCCGAGCGCCAGGAGCATGCCGCCCGCCGCGCGGAGGGCAATGGTGGTCCACCGGATCCCGATCTCCGCGGGATCCATCTGCCGCCACACCCGCTCGAGCGCGCCCCCGCGAAACCCGTGCGCCACCCACGCCACCGCGTTCAGGGCGCCCGCCGACGCCCCCGAGACGATCGCCGGCTCCAGACCCACGCGCTCGAGGGTGCGAAGCACGCCTGTCTCGTACGCGGCCAGAGCACCTCCACCGGAGAGCACGACGGCGATGCGTTGGAACGGCAGGTCGGGACGAAGCCGGCGCACCATGGCGCTCGATCATACGGGATCATGGCCGCGGGCCGAACGGGATTGCCGACGCGGGCCGGAGCCGTTACGCTCGGCGGCCATGCGCGACCCCCTAGATCTGGACGAAGCGGTCCGCGTTCTGCGCAAGGCCGACCCCAAGCTGGCGATTCTGATCGACCGCGTGGGCGCGCCCGGCTTCAAGGCGACCCGCTCGCAGAGCCCTTTTCTCGCGCTGGCCGAGTCGATCGCCTACCAACAGCTCAACGGGAAGGCTGCCGCGACCATCTTCGGGCGCTTCCGCGCCCTCTATGACGGGCGCGGACCGACCCCCCAGCGAGTGATCGAGACAAGCGCCGAGGCGCTGCGGGCTGCGGGACTCTCGCGCGCGAAGGTCCTCGCGCTCCACGACCTCGCCGCGAAGACTCTGGACGGAACGGTGCCGACCGCGGCGCGCTTCCACAGGCTACCCGACGAGGAGATCATCGAGCGCCTCACCTCCATTCGCGGGATCGGCCGTTGGACGGCGGAGATGTTCCTGATGTTTCGCCTCGGCCGTCCGGACGTGCTCCCCGTCGACGACTACGGCGTGCGGAAGGGCTACGCGATCGCCTATCGCAAGCGCACGCTCCCGTCGCCGGCGGAGCTCACGAAGCGCGGCGAGCGCTGGCGGCCGTACCGCTCGGTCGCGAGCTGGTACCTCTGGCGGGCGGTGGACCTAGGCGGGAAGAAGAATGCCGAAAGGAGCTGAGTTCAACTATTGGCGTTGGATGAGACTCATCGCTCGAGTCGTTGCTATTGGCGTCATTCTTGTTCCCCCCGCGATAGCTATGAATGACACCGATGCCGTCATTACCGACGGCCTGTTCCCCATCATAGTGTCCGGGGCGGGACCCCTGTATCTGGACGCTGTTTCGATTCGAGTGCGCCCCTTCCGAAGTGGAATGCAGAAATCCTTCGAATATGTAGTTCGAAATGCCGGCCGCTCAGACACGTACACATTTGGCTTCGCGTGGGGGGATTCGGCCAAGATAAGCGTGGATGGATCCAATGTTCGCTCTATTTCGCGCGTGGGCCGCCTAGTCGACAATGGTGATCGCGTGCGTATCGATCCCAAGACTCAGGCCGAGATCGATACCTGCAACAGGTACAATGACGGCAATATCTGTGGGCACGAGTGGGTTGAATTCACCGCCAAGATGTCTCCAGGCCAAGTCCGGCGCATCCACATCGTCACGGGGCGCATCTATGGCGGGCGCAGCTCCGCGGAGACGATTCTCGCTGCGCTTAGCCTTTATTCGGAGAAATTCTGGGCGGGAACGACGATCCCCCGCGTTCAGGTCACCCTTCAAACGACCGAGTCGGGCCTGGACGCCCGGCTATTCAAGCCCAGGGGACACTATGCGCGGTATTCGCGGCAGCCCCAGCGTGCCAATGCGCGGGAATTAGGTTGGACGTTCATCGGATACAAACCGGTCAAGAAGCGGTATGGCTACGTTCTCATGCTGGTGCATCCCTTCGCCGTTGACACGAGTGCCATCCGAATTGGACTCACGTCGCCGCCGCAGTCTGTTCCTCACTAGGATCTTCTTGAAGAACGGTCTGGCCGGCGCCATGGATCTCCTGCAAGCTGATCACCTCGATGCCGCTCCGGCCGCGGAGCGCGCGGATGGCTTCAACCGTGGCGGCGGCGGCGGTGATGGTGGTGAGGCAGAGCACGCCGTAGAGGATCGCGTTTTTCCGGATTGCGCCGTCGTCGTAGAACGACGTCTCCCCCAGCGGCGTGTTGATCACCAGATCGATGCCCCGGCTCTTGATCCGATCCACCACGTGCGGCCGTCCCTCGTTCACCTTGTAGATCATCTCGCACGGCACGCCGCGCCCCTCCAAGAACGCCGCCGTCCCGCGCGTCGCGAGGAGCGAGAAACCCATCGCGTGGAGCGCCTCCGCGATCGGCAGCACCGCCTCCTTGTCGTGGTCGTTGACGCTGACGAACGCGGTCCCCGACACGGGGATCTCCGAGCCCGCCCCCGCGAGTGCCTTGGCGAACGCGGTGCCGAAGCTTTCCGAAATCCCCATCACCTCGCCGGTCGACTTCATCTCGGGGCCCAGCAGGATGTCCGCGCCGGGGAATTTCAGGAACGGGAAGACGGGCGCCTTGATGAAGAAACGGTCCACCTCGAGGTCGCGCGTGATCCCCTGCTCCGCCAGGGAGCGCCCCGCGAGCACCCGCGCCGCCACCTTGGCCAGGGGAACACCCGTGGCCTTGCTGATGAACGGCACCGTGCGGGACGCGCGCGGGTTCACCTCCAGCACGTAGACCGTGTCCTTCTGGATCGCGAACTGCACGTTCATGAGCCCGCGCACGCCCAGCCGGAGGCCCAGCCGGCGCGTCGCGTCCCGGATCACCGCCAGGTGCCGCTCCGCGACGCCGAATGTCGGGATGACAGCGCACGAGTCGCCGCTGTGGATCCCCGCCTCCTCGATGTGCTGGAGAATGCCGCCGATCACCACGCGCTCGCCGTCCGCCACCGCGTCCACGTCCAGCTCGACCGCGTGCTCCAGGAAGCGGTCGATCAGGATGGGGTGCTCCGGCGAAGTGCGGACCGCCTCGCGCACGTACTCCTCCAGGTGCGAGGGGCCATAGACGATGGCCATGGCCCGCCCGCCCAGCACGTAGGAAGGGCGCACCAGCACGGGGTAGCCGACGCGCGCGGCCACCTCCTTCGCCTCCTCCAGCGAGGTCGCCGTGCCGCTCTTGGGCTGCGGGATCGACAGCTCGTCCAGGAGCACGCTGAAGCGGCGCCGATCCTCGGCCAGGTCGATCGCGTCGGGGCTGGTCCCCAGGATGGGCACGCCCGCCCGGTGAAGCGGCAGCGCCAGGCGGAGCGGCGTCTGGCCGCCGAACTGGATCACGACCCCCTCCGGACGCTCCACTTCGACGATGTTCATCACGTCCTCGAACGTGAGGGGCTCGAAGTAGAGGCGGTCCGACGTGTCGTAGTCGGTGGAGACGGTCTCCGGGTTGCAGTTGACCATGATCGTCTCGAATCCCTCCTCGCGGAAGGCGAACGAGCCGTGGCAGCAGCAGTAGTCGAACTCGATCCCCTGTCCGATCCGGTTGGGGCCCGAGCCCAGGATCATCACCTTGCGCCGGCCGGTGGGCTCTGCTTCGCACTCCTCTTCGTAGGTCGAGTAGAGGTAGGGAGTGTGCGACTGGAACTCGGCGGCGCACGTGTCCACGCGCTTGTAGACGGGGCGGATCCCCAGGGCCAGGCGCCGCGAGCGCACCTCCGCCTCGGTGGTGCCTCCCAGCACGGCGAGCCGAGCGTCTGAAAAGCCCATCCGCTTCGCCTCGAGCAGTGCGCCGCTGTCGGGCGCGGCCAGCCGCTCCTTCATGTCCGCGATCTGCTGGATCTGATCCAGGAACCAGGTGTCGATTCCGGTCATCCGGTGGACCTCCGCGTGCGTCCACTTGAGCTCCAGCGCGCGCTTCACGTACAGGATCCGGTCGGGGTCGGGGGTGAGGAGCTTCTCGCGGATCCGCGAGTCGTCCAGCTCGCGCCCGCCGAACCCCTGCCCCGTCTCCAGGCCGCGCAGCCCCTTCTGGAGGGCCTCCTTGAACGTGCGCCCGATCGCCATCACTTCGCCCACCGATTTCATCTGGGTTCCCAGCCGCGGGCTGGCGTCCCGGAATTTCTCGAACGCCCACCTGGGGATTTTCACGACCACGTAGTCGAGCACCGGCTCGAAGGACGCGGGCGTGACGCGCGTGATGTCGTTCTGGATTTCGTCCAGGCGGTAGCCGATCGCGAGCAACGCCGCGATCTTGGCGATCGGAAACCCCGTCGCCTTCGAGGCGAGCGCGGAAGAGCGCGAGACACGGGGGTTCATCTCGATCACCACCAGCCTCCCCGTCTGGGGATCCACCGCGAACTGGATGTTCGAGCCGCCGGTCTCCACGCCCACCTCGCGGATGATCGCCCGCGCGGCGTCGCGCATGGCCTGGTACTCGCGATCGGTCAGCGTCTGCGCGGGCGCCACGGTGACCGAATCGCCGGTGTGGATCCCCATCGGGTCGAAGTTCTCGATGGAGCACACGACCACGAAGTTGTCCGCGCGGTCGCGCATCACCTCCAGCTCGTACTCCTTCCAGCCGATCACCGACTCCTCGATCAGGATCTCGTGCACCGGCGAGAGGTCGAGGCCGCGGGCCGCCACCTCCTCGAACTCCTCCGCGTTGTAGGCGATTCCGCCGCCCGTGCCGCCCAGCGTGAACGACGGGCGGATCACCGCGGGAAGCCCGGTCACTTGGAGCGCCTCGCGCGCTTCCTCCAGCGTCCGCGCGAAGCAGCTCCGGGGCACGTCCAGCCCGATCCGGCCCATCGCCTCCTTGAAGAGCCGGCGGTCCTCCCCCACCTCGACCGCGCGCCGGCTGGCGCCGATGAGGCGGATGCCCAGCCGCTCGAAGACGCCGCGCTGGGAGAGGGTGACCGCGAGGTTCAGCGCGGTTTGCCCGCCCACGGTCGGCAGGACCGCATCCGGCCGCTCGCGCTCGAGGATCGCCTCGAGGACCTCGGGCGTCAGGGGCTCGACATAGGTCCGGTCGGCGTACTCAGGGTCGGTCATGATCGTCGCGGGATTGGAGTTCACGAGCGAGACGCGCACGCCCTCGGCGCGGAGGGCCTTCACAGCCTGCGTTCCCGAGTAGTCGAACTCGCACGCCTGCCCGATCACGATGGGTCCCGATCCGATGACCAGGACCGAGCGAATCGACGCGTCGCGCGGCACGGCTAGACCGGCGCCCCGACGGGTGCGCGCGCCCGGCGGCGCTCCGTCATGCTCGCGATGAATTCGCGGAAGAGGTAGTGGCTGTCGTGCGGCCCGGGACTCGCCTCGGGGTGGTACTGGACGGAGAAGATCGGACGGTCTCTGTGGCGAAAGCCCTCGACCGTTCCGTCATTAAGGTTCACGTGGGTCAGCACGTAGTCCGGATTCAGGAAGAGATCGGGGTCGACGGCGAAGCCGTGGTTCTGGGCGGTGATCTCCACCTGCCCCGTCGCGACGTTCCGCACGGGGTGGTTCCCGCCACGGTGGCCGTACTTGAGCTTGAAGGTCCTCCCGCCGCAAGCGAGACCCAGGATCTGGTGCCCCAGGCAGATCCCGAACACCGGCCGCCCCGACGCCATGAGCCCGCGCGCCGCCTCCACGGCGTAGCCGCACGCTTCGGGGTCGCCCGGACCGTTCGAGAGGAAGATCCCGTCCGGATCGATCGCGAGCGCCTCCGACGCGGGGGTCGTCGCCGGGACCACCGTCACGGCGCACCCCGCCCCGGCCAGCATCCGGAGGATGTTCCGCTTCATCCCGAGATCGTAGGCGACGACCCGGAACGGGGACGCCGCGCCATGGTGTTCGTAGCGGTAGGGTCCGGAGCAGGTGACCTCGCGCGCCAGATCGGCGCCGATCATCCCCGCGGCGTCTCTCGCCTTGGCCACCAACGACCGGGGATCGACGTCCAGAGCCGAGATCACCCCCCGGCACGCCCCGCGGCTCCGGAGGTGGCGCGTCAGCCTCCGCGTATCGATCTCGCTGATGCCGACGATCCCCTCGTCCTCCAGGTATCCGTTCAGCTCGCCGGAGGCGCGCCACGAGCTGGCGGCGGTGGAGATCTCGCGCACCACGAATCCGGCCACCTGGGGCCGCGACGATTCCACGTCCTCCCGGTTGATCCCGTAGTTCCCGATGTGCGGGTAGGTCATCGCCACGATCTGGCCGCGGTAGGAGGGATCGGTCAGCACTTCCTGGTACCCGCACAGCGCGGTGTTGAACACGACTTCACCCGAAGTCTCACCGAAGCGCCCGAAGTTGATGCCGTGGAATAATGTGCCGTCTTCAAGAGCGAGCACTGCCGGGCGGCGGAGGGGCGTCATCGAACGGTGCGTTCTCCTTCTGTCACGCGCTCGATCTGCGCGTCGCGGAATCTATATCATGTTTGAAGGCGCGCGGGTGGCCGAAGCGTCGGACGTATACTTTTTGTCACGAATACGGTCCCCGCTTCGTACTGATGGGCGAAAGGAGAAACCATGACTCCCATGCCGACGACGCCCCCGACGCCCCCGATCGCCCCAGTCCGAGCCATACGCCACGCCCGGAGCACCCCCGCCCGAACCGCGTTCCTGGCGGCAGCGGCGGCCGCCGCCGTCGCGATCGCCTCGGCCTGGCTCATCCGAACGCCGGCCGCGTCCACGGCGCTCCCCCGTGCGGCAGGAACGCACGCGGCCGCCAAGGGGTCCGCAACAATTCGCGTCTATTCCGCCTCGAAGGGGAGGTTCGTCATGACCGAGAAGGTCACCAAGTCCGAAGCCGAGTGGAAAAAGCAGCTCACGCCGGAGCAGTACCACGTCACGCGGGAGGCGGGGACCGAACGCGCCTTCGCGAACGCCTACTGGAACAATCACGACAAGGGCATTTACCGCTGCGTCGCCTGCGGGAACGACCTCTTCTCTTCCGACACCAAGTTCGAGTCGGGCACCGGCTGGCCCTCGTTCTGGAAGCCGCTCGCCGCGGAGAACGTGACCGTGGGGACCGACCACACGCTCGGCATGGAGCGGGACGAAGTGCGCTGCGCCCGCTGCGGATCCCACCTCGGCCACGTATTCGATGACGGCCCCAAGCCGACCGGGCTCCGCTATTGCATGAACTCGGCGGCGCTTCGGTTCGTGAAGAAGAGCTAGCGGGGGCCTGCCTTCGCGGCCTGGGCCGCGCCGGCGCCCTCCTCGGGGGGCCGTACGTTGCGGAAGGCCCTGTAGAGCAGAACGTCGTACGCGATCTTCATCCCCGCTCCGATCATGAGCGGGGCCCCCATGGACGTTCCGCGCATCAGAAGCCCCGCGAACGCCGGGGCCACGGCCCACATCGTGAGCCGCACCAGGTGCGTGATCCCCGACGCCGCCGTCCGCTCCTCGGGACGCACGACCGCCATGACGTAGGACTGGCGGGTCGGCACGTCCATCTCCACCAACCCTTCCCGCAGGAGAAAGAGGACCGCGGCCGTGTGGAAATTGGGGGCGAACGGCACGGTCAAGAGAAGGAGGCTCGACGGAATGTGGGTGAAGACCATCGTGTTCACCAGGCCGATTCGCTTCGCCAGCCACGCCGCGCCCAAGTGCGACACCGCGTTCAGGCAGCGCGCGCCGAAGAAGAGGAGGCCGATCCCCTCCTCGCCGACGCCGAACCGCGAGTAGAAGAAGTAGGAGAGGAGGGCGCTCGTCAGAAACCCGCCTCCCAGGCTGTCGAGCGCGAACAGGGCCGAGACCCGGACCACGATGCGACGGGACGCGGGTGAGATGTGCACGCGCGCGGCGGGGGCGGCGGCCTCGACCTCCGGCGTGAGGAAGATGTACAAGAGCGCCGTGACCGCGAGGAGGAGGGCGTAGGCTCCCACCGCGGCCCTAAGCGACACCGCCTCCGAGAACGATGCGGCGCGGAACAGGGCCGGGAGTCCCGCCGCCAGCGCGCCGATCGCATGCCCCGCGTCCTGGACCACGTTGTACCAGGCGAAGACCGCGGTTCTCCGCTCCGGGGGCGCCGTCGCGGGAAGGATCGCCTGATCCAGGATCATGGAGGCGCCGCGGTCCCGCCCCATTCCGTTCAGCATTCCGAAAAACGCCGCCGCGCCGACCAGCACCGGCTGGGAAGCGAACGCCACGGCGGCGCCCCCCGCGGCCCCAAGGAGCGAGAGGAAGGTGAGGCTCTTCCGGCGGCCGACGCGGTCGCCGGCGAGCGTGACCAGGAGGGCGGCGGCGGCGGCGCCCGAGAGCCCCGCGGTCACCACGGCGCCGATGGCGGCCGCGTCGAATCCGGAGCGCGCCAGGTGGATCCCGATCAGGACCCCGATCATCCCCGTCGCGAGGGCGCGCAGGAACGCTCCCGCGTAGAGGATCTTCCGATCGCGCGTCAGCGGGGTCGCGTCCACCGGCTAGCGAAGGCGGACGCGGGTCAGGCCGGGCACGGGATCAGCCGCCGAAGAACGAGGATACGTAGAACGTGACCGCGGCCACGGCGGCCGCGGCGGGGATGGTGAGGACCCAGGCCCAGACGATCTTGCCGGCGATCCCCCACCGGACCGCCGACAGCCGGCGCGTCGCGCCGACCCCCACGATGGCGCCCGTGATGGTGTGGGTCGTGGAGACCGGGATGCCGAGATGGGTGGCCAGGAACAGGCTGATCGCCCCCGCCGTCTCGGCGCAGAACCCGCCGAACGGCACCAGCTTGGTCACGCGCGCGCCCAGCGTGTGCACGATCCGCCACCCTCCTGTCAGCGTGCCCAGCGCGATCGCGATGCCGCAGACGACCGCCACCCACGTGGGCACGAAGAAGTGGTCGATCGCCCCCGTCGTGAACAGGAGGAGCGAGATCACCCCCATCGTCTTCTGGGCGTCGTTTCCCCCGTGTCCCAGGGAGTAGGCCGCCGCCGAGACAAGCTGGAGCCTTCGGAACAGACGGTCCACGCGCGCGGGAGCCGCGTTCCGGAAGATCCACGACGTCGCGATCGTGATGCTCCACGCCAGGAACATTCCCATGAACGGCGCCACGACGATGAAGGCGGCCGTCTTCGTCAGTCCGGGCATGATGATCGCGTGCGGTCCGCCGTGGCACAGCGCCGCGCCCACCAGCCCGCCGATCAGGGCGTGCGAGGACGACGTCGGCAGGCCCAGCCACCAGGTCAGGAGGTTCCACGCGATGGCGCCAACGAGGGCGGAGAGGAGGACGTGGTTGTTCACGGCCTCGGAGAGAATGATCCCTTTCCCCACAGTCTTCGCCACCGCGACTCCCAGCACGAACACCGCGATGAAGTTGAAGAAGGCGGCCCACAGGACCGCGAACCCGGGCGTGAGCACGCGCGTCGAGACGACGGTGGCGATGGAGTTGGCGGCGTCGTGGAAGCCGTTCAGGAAATCGAAGACCAGGGCGAAGCCGATGATGACGATGGCGTACGTCGACAGCGATTCTAGGCCGTGCGGCATGCTCAGGACCCGGTCAGGTGTTCTTCACGAAGATGCCTTCGATGATGTTGGCCACGTCCTCGCAGTCGTCGGTCGTGGCCTCGAGGCGGCCGTACAGCTCCTTCCACTTGATCAGCTCGCGGAAGTCCGCCGCGGTCTCGAAGAGCTTGGCGGTCATGTCCCGTGAGATCAGATCGGCGTCGTTCTCCAGCTTGTTGATCTCGACCAGGAACGGCTGGACGCGCTTCCGGTCGCGCAAGCTCTTCACCGCCTCGTGGATGGCGACACACCCTTTCTCGATGATCTGAATCAGCTCGCGGGTCTCGGGCGTCAGCCGCTCCACCTTGAAGAGGGCGAACCGGCTGGCAACACCCTCGATATTGTCGAGCACGTTGTCCAGCGCGCTGGCCAGCGCGTGGATGTCCTCGCGGTCGAAGGGCGTGATGAACGTGCGGTTCAGCCGGTCGATGACGTCGTGCGTGATCTGGTCTCCCTGGGTCTCGAGGACCTTGATGTGGCGCGCCTTCTCCTCGACGTGGTCGAAATTCTCGGCCAGCTCGCGGAGCGCGCGGGCCCCTTCGAGGACGGTCGCGGACTGTCGCTCGAAGAGCTCGAAGAACTTGGGGGTTTCCGGCAGCAGGCGGAACACGCCGACGGGTATACAACGGCCCGGGGGCGCCTGTCCAGAAAATGCCCGCCGGGGTCCGGCGCCGCCGGGTTCTGGCTTGGACACGACTTCCCGGGCCTGTAGGATCGCGTTCCATGCCGCGACGCCGCTGGATCTCCCTTCTCCGATGGCTCCCGGGCACGCTGCTCCTGGTGGGGCTCGCTGTCGTCGCCCTGCGGAAGGTGGAGTGGGCGCACTTCACCGAGATCATGCAGCGCGCGGAGCCGGTCTACATCCTGGCCGCCGTGCTGCTCCAGATCGGAACGTACGTGTGCGCCGCGGCAACCTTGCAGCGCGGGATCAAGGCGTCGGGCGTCGGCCGGTCGCTGTTGGGGCTGGTGCCGCTGGGGCTGGCAAAGCTCTTCGTGGACCAGGTGGTGCCGACGGGCGGCCTGGGCGGGACGGTCCTCGTGGTGCGCGCCCTGGAGCGGCGCGGAGTGGCGCGCGGCGTGGCGACCGCCGCCGTGGTGGTCAACACCCTCGCCTTCTACGCCTCCTACGCCCTCGCGGTGGCGGGGGCACTGGGCTTTCTGTGGATGCGCCACGGCATCTCGCGCACGATCCTCTTCCTGGTCACGGTGTTCGCGATCTACGCGGTCGCGATGCCGGTGCTGATCCTCTGGATCGTCTACGGCGGAAGGCGGACCCGCCCCGGCTGGCTGTCGCGCATCCCGGGCCTCGTGAAGGCGATCCACGCCATGGAGGAGGCGCCCACCTCGACCCTTCGCCATCCGATGCTGTTCCTCGAATCGATCGCACTCCAGCTGGGGATCATCGTCCTGGATGCTCTGACCCTGGACTTCCTCCTCCGCTCGATCGGCTACCCAGCGTCGTTCCACGTGGTGTTCACCAGCTTCGTACTCGCCTCAATCGCCGCGACGCTGAGCCTCCTGCCGGGCGGCGTCGGCTCGTTCGAGGCGGGGTCGGTGGCGTCGCTGCGCTACCTCGGGGTGCCGCTGGAGGTGGCCCTTACCGGGACGCTCCTCCTGCGCGGGCTCACGCTGTGGCTGCCCATGGTGCCCGGGATCTGGTTCGCCCGGCACGAGATGATGGGGGGCAAGGAGGAGGATGCCAGAGAAGAGGCAGGCGCCCGGGAGTCAGGGGATCGCCATCACCATCCTGCCGCGCGGGATCCCGCCCGCCGCGCCGCCGGAGGGAAGCGCCGATAGAGCGGATTCAACGAACCGGCGCCCGGGGTTGTCTGTACTAAGGTAAGAATCCGTTCATCCCATGTACCGGTCCATTCCAGGAGGCACCATGCATCGTCGCCCGCCCCGCCGGCGCTTCACTCCGACGGCGCTCGCCGCAATCGCCGTCGCAGCACTCCTCTCCGCGACGTTCGGGCGAGGCGAAGCCTCGGCCGCCAAGCAGCCGCCGTTCTTCTACAGCGACATTCCAAATGTCGCCGCGTACAAGGCGGGCTCGGAGGCCGAGTTGAAGCGGGCCCAGACCGCCCTCGACAAGATGCTCGCGGCGAAGGGCAAGCGGACGGTCGCGAACACGCTCGTTCCCTACAACGACATGATGGCCCACGCGGAGAACGCCGCCTACCAGGCGAACCTCATGGAGTCGGTGCACCCCGACTCGGTATTCCGGGCCGAAGCGGAGAACCAGACGCGGGTGGCGGCCAAGTTCCTCGACGACGTCAGCCTGAATCGCAAGGTCTACGACGCCCTGCGCGGCCTGGACGTGTCGAAGGAGGACGCTCCGACGAAGTATTTCGTGGAGCGCACCCTTCAAGACTTCCGCCGCTCCGGCGTGGACAAGGACGACGCCACGCGGAAGCAGATCGCGGACCTCCTCCAGCAGCTCACGCAAACCGGCCAGGACTTCGACAAGAACATCCGGAACGATTCGCGCTCCATCCTGGTGGATTCGGCCAAGGACTTAGAAGGGCTGCCCGCGGACTTCATCCAGTCGCACCCGCCCGGTGCGGACGGCAAGATCAAGATCTCGATCGAGTACCCCGACCTCTTCCCCGTCATCCGCTATGCCAAGAGCTCCGAGGTGCGGCATCGCCTGATGATGGAGGATCAGAATCGGGGCTACCCCGCCAACATGGCGGTCCTGGATTCGCTGATCTCCAAGCGCTACCAACTCGCCCGCATCCTGGGCTATCCGAACTGGGCCGAGTACATCACCGAGAACAAGATGATCGGCAACGCGCGAAACGCCGCCGATTTCATCCAGCGCCTGAACGACCTGACCATGAAGCGGGCCGGCGAGGAGTACGCGCTCTACCTGAAGCGGAAGCAGGAAGACGACCCGACCGCGACCGCCGTGAACCGGTGGGAGGTGTCCTACTACGGGCGCCTGATCCGGAAGCGGGACTACGATTTCGACCCGCAGGCGGCGCGCCCCTACTTCCCGTTCGCGAGCGTGAAGCAGGGCGTGCTGGACGTGACGTCCAAAATGTTCGGCGTGACCTACAAGAAAGTGTCGGTGCCGGTGTGGCATCCGTCCGTTGAGGCCTACGAGGTCTACGAGGGCAAGAACCTGCTCGGCCGTTTCTTCCTGGATCTCCATCCGCGGCCGGGGAAATACAACCACGCCGCCCGTTTCGGGATCCGCGAGGGCGCGGCAGGGGTGCAGGTGCCCGAGGCCGCGCTGATCTGCAATTTCCCGGGGGACACGCCCGGCGACCCGGGCCTGATGGAGCACTCCGACGTGGAGACCTTCTTCCACGAGTTCGGCCACCTGATCCATACCATCTTCGGCGGAAATGGCCGGTGGGAGCCCGTTTCCGGAACCTCCACCGAGCGGGATTTCGTGGAGGCTCCGTCGCAGCTCCTCGAGGAGTGGACCTGGGACACCAAGGTGTTGCCCACGTTCGCCAAGCACTACCAGACGGGCGAGCCGATCCCGGCGGAGATGGTGGACAAGATGCGGCGCGCCGACGCGTTCGGTCGCGCGATGTCCTACGCCACCCAGACGTTCTACTCCGCGGTCTCGCTGAACATCTATAACCGCCCGGCGTCCGAGGTGAACACCGACCAGGTCGTCGCGGCGGCCGAGCCTCGCTACACGCCCGTGCCCTCCATGCCCGGGTCGCACATGCAGTGCTCGTTCGGCCATCTCGACGGCTACTCGGCCGTCTACTACACGTACGAGTGGTCGCTGGTGATCGCCAAGGACATGTTCAGCGCCTTCAACAAGGACAACCTGCTCGACCCCGTGGTCGCGAAGCGGTATCGCGACCTGGTCCTCCGCCCGGGGGGCAGCCGGCCGGCGCGCGAATCGGTGCGGGCGTTCCTGGGGCGGGATTACGACTTCAAGGCGTTCGACGAATGGCTTGCCGAAGGGCGGGCGTCCGGCACGCCGCCGGCCGCTTCGTCGGCGCCGGCAGGCGCGGGGCACTAGACGGCGGGCAGCTCCACCGTGATGCGGAGGCCGTGCGGGGCGTTCGATTCGGCCCGCACGGTCCCGCCGTGCCGCTCCACGATCTCCTTGACGATCGCAAGCCCCAGCCCCGAGCCCTTACCGTCGGCCGGCCGGGAGCGTCCGGGACCCACCGCTCGGTAAAAGCGCTCGAAGACGTGTCCCATATCCCCGGCCGGGATCCCCGGGCCGTCGTCGGCGACGTGGAGCGCGTGCCGCCCGCCGGGGCGCGCGGACGGCGAGAGCGACACCTCCACGCGGCCGCCGCGCGGAACATAGCGGAGCGCGTTGGTCAGGAGATTTTCCAGCACCTGCTCCATCCGGCGGCCGTCCGCCTGGATCCACGCCGGTTCCGCGGGCTCCCGCCAGGTGAGCGTCAAGCCCGCGTCCCGGAAGCGCGGCTGAAACCGCTCCGCGGTGTGCCGCCCCAGAGCCGCCCAGTCGAGCCGCTCCGGCTGGAGCGCGGAGGCCCCCGCCTCCAGCCTGGCCAGCTCGAAGAGGTCGCTGATCAGCCGGTCGAGGCGGGCCGCCTCTTCGAGAAGCCCGCGCATGTAGCGCGACCGCTCCTCGGTCGTGACGGCGACGGCCGGGTCGAGCAGCGTCTCCGCGTAGCCGCGGATGGACGTGAGCGGCGTCGCCAGCTCGTGCGTGATGTCAGCGAAGAGCTGCCTCCGCTGCCGCTCGTTCTCCTTGAGACTGGCCCGGGCCTCCGCGATCCGCTCGGTCATCCGGTCCAGCTGCTCGGCCAGCCTCCCGATCTCATCCCCGCTCCTGTCCCCGCTTCGGACCGTCAGATCCCCTTCGGCGATTCGCGCTGCCAGGAGCTCCAGGGCGCGGAGCCGGCGAACCAGGAGGCGCACGATGACCAGCCCGGCCAGGGCCGAGGCCAGGACCGCGAAGGGAACGAAGAGGAGCGCGGTGCGCGTCTCCCAGTACCCCCAGCCGCCGCGGGGCAGGCGGCGGCGAACGGACACTTCTCCGATCGTCGCGTCCCCACGCTTGACCGGGCGCTGGGCCAGGGTCTCGAAACGCGAGGGACCGCGGTCCTCTCCCTGTGCCCCGGCTGCGCTCGAGTCCCCCGATTCCCCCGATCCCATCGATCCTGACGAGCGATACCTCGCGGGAGGCGACGGCTCGGCGACGTAGAGGCCGTCGGCGCCGCGGTAGGCGATCACGCTCCCCCGGAAGCCCAGGCGGTCCCGGTGCCGCTCGAGCACGGTCTCCACGCGCGGCGCGGTGAGCGGCAGCGGAAGCGCGGCGATCTCCGCGGCCACGCCCGAAGCGGCCAGCTCGGCCCGCGAGCGCGCCTCGCGCGTCTCCAGCGGCCGGAGCACGGCGACCGCGACCAGGATCTGGAGCAAGGACCCGAGGAGCGTCGTGAGGAAGAACATCCCCGCGATGGTCCAGAAGAGGCTCTTCCCGCGCTTCCGCGTCACGACGCCGGCTCCGCGATGCGGTAGCCCGCGCCCCAGACCGTCTGGAGGTAGCGCGGATTCGAAGCGTCGCTCTCGAGCTTGCGTCGGAGGCGGCTCACCAGGCTGTCGATGGAGCGGTCGTCGACGACCCGGTCGGTTCCCCAGACCTGCTCCATGAGGGCTTCGCGGCTGAAGACGCGGCCGGGACGCGAGGCCATGAAGTAGAGGAGATCGAACTCGAGCGTGGTGAGCGGCACGGGCTGTCCGTCGCGCTCAACCAGCCGCCGGCCCGGATCGACCCGGAGCCCGCCGATCTCGAGCACGTGGTCCCCCACGGCCCCGGTGGAGCGCCGGAGCAGCACCCGGACGCGCGCGACCAGCTCGGCGGTGCTGAACGGCTTGGTCACGTAGTCATCCGCGCCGATCTCGAATCCGAGCAGCTTGTCGCTCTCGCCCGAGCGCGCCGTCACCATGAGGATCGGCGTGTCGCTGTCCTTGCGGATGGATCGAGCCACTTCCAGCCCGTCCACTCCCGCCAGCCCCAGGTCCAGGACCACCAGCGCCGGCTTCAGCCGCGCGAAGTCGGCGAGCGCGCGACCGCCGTCCGGCGAAGCATGGCATTCGTACCCCGCGGCTTCGAGATTCTTCACGATGAGGCTCGCGATCCGCGAATCGTCCTCGACGACGAGAATCTTCTGGCTCATGGGTGCTCCTCCTCCAAGTGTCCCTCGACCCATTGTACCCGCCGGCGCATGGCAGAAGTGTGGCGCGGCCGTGGCGAGTAGGTGGTGACGCTCCCGGCGTCCCCTTTGCCCCAAATTGCCAGGACCGCGCCAAGGTTCTGCCACATTCCCCAGGTACTGTCATTAATGAGCGCGGGCGAAGGCGCCCGCTTCGATTCTCGACGGGGGGAACCTGAAATGACCAGGAAATGGAGGGTTGGAATGGCGGCCGGTGACGCGATCCTCGCTGCGCTTTCGATCGGCGTGGCTTCGGGTCGGGCCGAGAACCCCGCCCCGAATCTGACCGGGACCTGGCGACTGGACGCGGCGCACAGCACCCTGCCCGGTGGACCGAGAGGGCATGGCGGCTGGGGCGGCGGTAGGCGCGGGGCCGGAGGCGGCGGCGGCTGGGGAGGCGGGCGGTCCAGTGGCCAGGGTGACGAGAGCCGCGGGAACGCGCCCGATGAAAACAGCGGCGGACCTCGAGGCCGGGGGCCGGGGCTTCCTCCGCTTTTCCGCATCGAGGGGAACGGGAACGCCGTCGATTTCGCGGATTCCACAGGCGCCCTGTTCCAGGAGATCACCGTCGGATCGGCGGGTTCCGGTGAGGAGCGGGCCCACCCGAACGATACCGTGCGCCGGATGACCGGCCGGTGGAACAATGGAGCGCTGGTGGTGGAGAGGACCGGCAGAGGTGGCGGCACGATGACGCAGACGTTCAAGCTCGACGACCACGGGCAGCGCCTGGAGATCAAGATGGAGCGGAAGGGCGGGTCCGGCGGCAGGGAGATCAAGCTTGTCTACCGGAGGGCGGCGTGACCTTCCTCCAGGTCCTCGACGATGGGGGCGGGGCTCGCGATGCGAGCCCCGTCATCCACGTCGAAAATCTCCGGCGGGATTACGTGCTCGGAGGGGAGACGGTCCACGCCTTGAACGACGTCACCCTGACGATCCAGCCCATCGAATACGTCGCGATCATGGGGCCGTCCGGCTCCGGCAAATCGACGCTCATGAACCTGATCGGGTGCCTCGACACGCCCACTTCGGGGCGATACTACCTGCGCGGCCAGCTCGTCTCCGGGATGACGGACGCCCAGCTCGCGCGCGTTCGGAATCGGGAGATCGGTTTCGTCTTCCAGACGTTCAACCTGCTGGCGCGCGCGAGCGCCATCCGGAACGTGGAGCTGCCGCTGATGTACGGGGGCGTCCCGTCCGGCGAGCGGCGCCGGCGCGCCGCGGAGGCCCTGGAGCACGTGGGCCTTGGCGACCGCCTGCATCATCGCCCCAACGAGCTCTCGGGCGGCCAGCGCCAGCGCGTCGCGGTCGCACGAGCCCTCGTGAACCGCCCGGCGTTGATCCTGGCGGACGAGCCGACCGGCAATCTCGACAGCCGGACCGGCGACGACGTGATGAGTCTCTTCGACCAGCTGCACGCGTCCGGGCAGACTCTGATCGTCGTCACCCACGACCCGGACATCGCGGCCCGCGCCGCGCGCCGGGTGGTATTCCACGACGGTCAGATCGTCGCCGACGAGCCGGCGGAAGGCGCCGGCGCCCGGACATCGTCAACGGCCGGCCGCGAGCCGGCGCACCCGCGCTCATGAGGACCGCGACATGAAGATCCTGAGTTGGCTGCTGCCGCTCCTCCTTACGTCGGTCCCCGCGTGGGCGGAGCCCGGCCCCCGGCCGATCACGTTGCAGGAGGCCGTTCGCCTCGCGCGGCAGAACGCCCCGGCGGTGGTGCAGGCGCGGGGGCAGGAGCGCTCGAGCGACGCCGCGATGCGGTCGGCGTACGCGGCGTTCCTTCCGAACCTGACCCTGACCGCGGGCGCCAACCGCCAGTTCGTGGGCGGATCGCGCACCCGGATCGACTCCAACGGGCAGACCGTCACGGTTCCCAGCGAGCCCTGGACCTATAACGCGGGCTACGCGGCGAACGTCCTTCTGTTCGACGGGGGCCGACGGTTCTTCGACATGCGGCAGGCGAAGGCCCGGGACGTTGCCGCCGAGGTCGGGATCGTGAACGAGACCTACACGGCAACGCTGAACGCGAAGCAGCAGTTCTTCAACGTGCTGGCCGCGCGCGAGTCCCAGGGGGCCGCCGCGGCCCAGCTCCAGCAGGCGGAGCAGCAGCGGCGCACTTCGGTCGCGCTGGCGCGCGCGCGGGAGGCGACCCGGTCCGACTCCCTGCGCGCGGAGATCCAGATGCGAAACGCCCAGCTCGCGGTTCTCGACGCGCAGAACTCGCTGGAGGTGGCGAATGCCGGGCTGACGCGAGCGGTAGGCGTGGACGAGCCCGTCACGGCCGCGCCCGAGTCGGAAGACACGACGGTGGTGATACACGCGATCGGCCTCGCGGTCGCCGACGCGGACCTGGCCGCGATGGCCGAGCATGGCCCCCTGGTCCAGCAGTCGGAGTCGCTCCTCAAGGCGGCGCGCGCGGCCAACACGGCGTCGTGGGCGGATTACCTTCCCGCCTTGAACATGAGCTACTCCCGCTCGGGAAGCGCCGCCAACAAGCAGTTCACCGTTCCGGACAACCTGGCCTATTCCGGAGCGCTCCGCTTTTCCTTGTCGCTTCCCCTGTTCGACCGGCTCCAGCGGGAGGAGCAGCACGTGGCGGCCGACGTGGCCGCGGAAAACGCCGGGGCCTCGCTGCGTGACGCGCGCCTCGCTGCGCGCGAAGGGTTGGTCCGGTGGCTCGGAGCCTACCGCGTGGCCGAGGAGCGCGTGCGTGCGCAGGCGGCCACGGTCGACGCGGCCGTGGAGGATCTGCGCGTCCAGCAGCAGCGGTATGCCGTCGGCGGCTCCACCCTGCTCGACGTGCTCACGTCCCAGACGCAGCTCAACCAGGCGCGCCGCGACCTGATCCAGGCCCGTTACGACCAGCGGGTCGCGAAGGCCCAACTCGAAGCCCTCATCGGCAAGGATCTCTAAAGGAGTCCATGAACCGCTCACCCGTGGAACCCCAGTACCGCGATCCGAACAGCGCCGCAAGGCGCGGCGTCGAGGCAGCCCCGCACGTGCCGCCGCCGGACGCTCCCCCGAAAGGGGCGGTCCGGGTGGGCCGGTCTCGCAGGAACCAATGGATAGCCGTGGCGTCGGCCGCCGCGCTTCTCCTCGTGGTCCTGTTTGTCGTGCGCGGCGCCGGGAAGCGCGACGCCAAGGTGGCGATCCCCTTCGAGCCCATTTCTCTCCGCGACATCTCGCTCACCGTGGAGGCGACCGGAACGGTGGAGCCGATCGACCTCGTCGAGGTGAAGTCGAAAGCCTCCGGCCAGATTGTGAAGATGCCCGTGGAGGTGGGCTCGACTGTACGGAAGGGAGACCTCCTCGCGCAGATCGACCCGCGGGACGTTCAGAACCAGTACGACCAGGCCCTTGCCGCGCTCCGTGCGGCGCAGGCGAAGGACCGGATCTCGAAGGCCCAGAAGGACCGCTCCGACGGCCTCTACGCCCAGGCGGTCATCACCGCGCCGGAGCACGAGGCGGCCACGCTGGACTTCGCGAACTCCGAGGCGCAGGTGGTCAAGGCGCGCACCGATCTCGACCTGGCCAAGCAGCGGCGCGACGACGCCACCGTCCAGGCCCCGATCGCGGGAACGGTCATCGCTCAGACGGTGGCCAACGGTCAGGTCATCTCGTCGGCCACGTCCTCGGCCAGCGGCGGCACGACGCTGCTCCAGATGGCGGACTTGAGCCGCGTCCGGATCCGGGCGCTCGTGGCCGAGAGCGACGTGGGCAACGTGCATCCCGGCCAGACCGCCACCGTCACGGTTGACGCATTCCCGAACCGTGCCTTCCAGGGAACCGTGGAGAAGATCGAGCCACAGGCGGTCGTGCAGCAATCGGTCACGATGTTCCCGGTGCTCATCTCCATCTCGAACGAGGGGGGCCTTCTCCTTCCCGGAATGAACGGCGAGGTGTCCATGCTCATCGAGGAACGGAAGAACGTTCCCGCGATTCCCGTGGACGCCGTGCGGAGCGCCCGCGAGATGCCGGCTGTCGCTGCCCTCTTGGGACTGAAGCCGGAGAAGGTGAAGGCCGAGCTGGACCGCCAGGCGGCCGCGCGGATGAAGGAACGCCAGGCCCGTTTCGCCGCGGGTGACTCGACCCGCGGCGGCGGCGGAGGCGGAGGCGCGGGGCGCGGCGCGAGCCGGTGGCGGGGCGGCGCGGGTGGCGGCGGCGCTGGCGGCGGTGGCGGCGGCGCCGGCCGCGGCGGCGCGCGTGCGAGCGGCGGTGGCGGGGGCTCCGCGGGAGGAGCCGCGGGCGGCACGGGCCGGCGCGCCCAGGCCGTGTTCGTGAAGACCGCGACCGGCATCGAGCCGCGCCTGGTCCGTCTGGGGCTCTCCGACTTCGATTACGCGCAGGTGATGGACGGCCTCAAGGAAGGCGATCAGGTCGCGCTCCTGGGAGTGGCCGAAGCCCAGGCCCAGCGCTCGCAGACGCAGAGCCAGATCCGCCAGCGGATGGGAAGCGGAGTCCCCGGACAGCCCGCCGCGGGCGGCGGTGGGCGCGGTGGCGGTGGTGGCGGAGGCGGAGGGCGCTGACATGCCGATCTTCGAGATCATCAACGTGGCGCTGGAGTCGCTCCGCACCAACAAGCTCCGGTCCTTCCTGACGATGCTGGGGATCGTGATCGGCGTGGGCGCGGTAATCGCGATGATCGCCCTGGGGCGAGGCGCGCAGGAATCGGTGAAGCAGCGGATCGCGTCCCTGGGGACCACGCTCTTAACCATCTCCCCGGGACAGGCGCGGGGAGGCGGTCCCGTGGCGTCCGCCACCGACCGCGCGCCGCTCCTGTTGTCCGACGCCACCGCGCTGGAAGAACGCGGGCGCTCCATCCTCGCGGTCGAGCCGGAAATGCAGCGCCAGCTCCAGGTCACGTACGAGAGCCAGAACACCAACACCAACGTGGTCGGTACCTCGTCGAATTACCTCGAGGTGCGCAAGTTCGCCATGGACGCGGGCCGCATGTTCAGCGCGAGTGAGGATGCGTCACGGCGGCGCGTCGCCGTGCTCGGCTCCCAGGTGGTTCAGGACCTGGGGGTGACCGACCCCAACATCCTGATTGGAGAGCCGATCCGGATCGGCGGCATCCAGTTCGAGATCGCGGGGGTGCTCGCCTCCAAGGGCGGCACCGGCTTCCAGAATCCGGACGACCAGGTGCTGGTGCCGCTCCAGACCGCCCGTTACCGGCTGATCGGCGCCGACCGACTCCGCTCGATCAGCGTCCTCTCGACCAGCGAAGAGGACATCCCGGTCACCATGGCGGAAATCACCCGCATTCTCCGCCGCGAGCACCGTCTCGCGCCCGGCCGTGATGACGATTTCCAGATTCGGAACCAGGCCGACTTCCTGACCACGCTGGGGGAGACCACGCAGGTCTTCACCTACCTCCTGGCCGGGATCGCCGCGGTGAGCCTCCTCGTGGGAGGGATCGGGATCATGAACATCATGCTCGTGTCCGTGACCGAGCGGACCCGCGAGATCGGCGTGCGCAAGGCGCTCGGCGCGACACAAGCCAACATCCTGATGCAATTCCTGATCGAGGCGGTCGTGCTCTGTCTGTTGGGGGGAATCATCGGAATCCTCTTCGGCGCGGGAACGGCCGTCATCCTCCGGAAGGCCTTCGGCTGGACGACCTCGGTGGGGCTTTCCTCGGTCGTCGTCGCGTTCTTCTTCGCGGCGATCGTCGGTGTGGGATTCGGTGTGTGGCCCGCGCGGCGCGCCGCGGCGCTCGACCCGATCGAATCGCTCCGATACGAGTAGGCGAGGCGGGTCACGGCGCAGTGTCCCCTCGCGGCCGTTACAGCGAGGCCACCGCCTGTTTCCTCCGGAGCTGGAGGATCCGCACGTCAGGGTCGACGACGACCTTGTCGGGCTTGAACGGGCAGCGGATCGACACCCGCTTCGACTCTCCCGCCGCGAGTGCGATCGTAGTCCTCGCCTCCCGATAGGCGGGATCCTGGCGCGACCGTGACCAGTCCACCGCGCCCGCCGGGACGACCCCCTTGCCCAGGTTCGACGGCTTGGCCCAGCGCTCCCCCGCGGTGGCCGCGATCTCGACCGGCATCGTACCCGTCCCCGCGTTGCGCACCGTGGCGGTCACCTCATACTCCACCCCCTGCTTCGTCTCGGCCGCGCCCGTGATCTGGTACTGAGGAACGACCCGATCCTCGAACCACTGCTTCACGAAGGCGTCGTACGCGGCGGAATCCGCGGCGTACGGGCGCATTGCGGCAATCAAATCTTGGAGCGCCGGATGGTCGCGGCTCACGCTCCAGGTCCGGAAGAACTCCCGGTACCCCGCGAGCGCCTGGTCGTGGCCCAGGTAGTCGTAGAGCATCCAGAACACCCACCCGCCGCGGTCGTAGATCACCGTCTCGTCCGCTTCCCTCTTTCCGTCCACGTCGTACATAGCCCGCTCGTCGTCCACGCGCCGCCGGTCCCCGTAGCGCGCCTCCAGTCCCTTCGCGAATTCCATCCGCTCGCGAGGCCCCAGCACCTTGTCGAACAACAAGAGGGTCGAGAAGTGGGCCATCGCCTCGCTCAGGAAGTCCGCGCCCGGACCCTTGGCGGGCGTCACGATGTTCCCCCACCACTGGTGGGCGGCCTCGTGCGCGGTGACCAGGAAGGTCGCGTTGGTCTTCGCGTCGTTCCTCGTGAGGAAGCCGATGTTCTCGCTGAACGTGATGTTCGTGCCGAAGCCCTGCGCGTAGCCGGCGAGCCCGGGAAACTCGGAGAGCTTGAGGTCCCTCCAGGGGTACGGCTGGAACCACTCGGAGTACCAGCGGCGCGCGGCGTCGAGGGTCGCCGACATCTGCGCGACGTTGGTCGCGTGGGCCGGGTTGTAGTAGATCGCCGTGCCGTGCCCCTGCTTCACCTGCCATCTCCCGCAGATGACGTTCAGGATCTTCACGGGGTGATCGCTCTCCCACACCTGCGTCCGCCACCCGTTCGCCACCGTGTCCGACGTGCACACGCCCACCGAGTTCAGCGTGTAGCCGGCCGGGCCGGTCACCGCGATGCGCGCGGGGAACCACGCCGTCGCGCCATTGCCGGCCTGGGTCATGCCCTTCCAGTAGTCGCGCGGATAGCGCCGCGGCTCGGTCTTGTTCTCCTTCGTCTCCCCCACGTCCTCCATGAAGCCGAGCACCGGCATGAAACTGGGGGTGAACCCGGTGAGCACGACCCCCGACGGAAGGACGAACTCTTCGATGTTGCCGCCGTTCTTGCTGATCCCCGCCGGGAGCCGCGCCGCGAAGTTCCATCCGATGACGACGCTGTCGCCCTTCGCCAGCGGGCGCGGCGGCGTGAATACGTAGAGACGCTTCGAGTCCTCGGGCTTGTAGCCCTTCCCGTTCATCGTCCACGAGAGGTGCTCCCACTCGAGCCCGCCGGTCAGCGGAATCTGGGCGAGCGTCGTGTCCAGGCCGTTCACCAGCGCGAAGGTGCCGCGGCTCTCCAGCCGGTTCTTCGCGGGGTAGATCTTGAGTGCCACGTCCGCCCGCGCGATGTCGGGGAGCGGCGCGTCCAGCCACGTCTTGAGATTCTTCGCCCAGTAGTCCTTGCGCTCCTTCTTGGCCGCGCCGCCGCCCGGGCCCTGGCTGACCTGGAACAGGAGTGTCGCCCAGAGGCACAGAGGCACGACGGCGAAGGGCGCGAGCCGAACGGCGGAGCGCATCAGCTGTTTCGGCTGAAGCCGGTGCAGGGTCCGCACGGCGTCGGCACCACGCCGCCGGAAGAGTCGCATCGCGAGTGCCGTGAAGAAGAGTGCCGCCCCCAGCACCATCAGGCGGTTCAGGATGAGCGCGCCGCGATCCCGCTCGAAGGCGCCGAGATCGCTCCACCGGAGGACGCCCCACAGGGGCCAGTTCCCCGCCCAGCTCAGCTTCTGCGAGAGCGCCCGGTAGCCTGTGTACGCGAGGGCCGCGAGCGATATGGCGTAGGCCCCATACCGGCTCCCCACCGCGGCGTACGCGGCGGTGACGAACGCGGTCCAGACTAAGAACGTCGGAAGGATCAACAGGCCCCAGACCAGGATGTACGGTCCGAGCGTGAAGGAAACCGTGTGTTGGATCTGGATCGCCAGCCAGCAAGCGGCCAGCGAGGCCATCAAGACCGTCGCCCCGACCACGCTGTTCGCGAGGGCCTTGCCCAGGAGGAAGGCGCCGGTCTTGAACGGGGCGGCGTACAGCATCGACGCGATGCCCGTCGCCTGTTCGCGCTGGAGCGACTCGACGGTGTAGAAGAGGAGCAGAAGACAGACGTACGTGGTTACCTGGCCCGCGACCGAAACGGCCGTGGTCCCGGGCGTGAGAAGGATGGGCGTGTCGAACGCGCCGATCGCGAGGAGCGTATTCCCCAGAATCTGGATCAGGATGATCGGGATGAAGAAGTAGAGCCCGGCCTGGCGAAGCAGCTCCCGCAGCTCGGTCCATGCGACCGCGCCCACGGCCCCGAAGAACGAGGGGGACCCGCTCGCCATGCCCAGCCCTTGGATCGGGGTGCGCGACGGCGCCTCCTCCCACGGCGTGGGGACGAGGGCGCTCCGGCGGGTGGCCTTCTTCCGTTCCCGAGCGCTTTCGGCGCCCCGGAGGGAGCGCGCGACGGAGCGCTGGGTGAGGAACACGGAGCCCACTCCCAGCACGATCAGCCATAGCCGGTTCAGCCAGAAGAGGGCGTCGTAGGGAACGGACCGCGTGTTGTAGAACTGCACTCCCTTGTCCACCTTCAGGTACGTCTCGTTGAGCCAGCGGAACCCGGAGGGCTCGATCACTTGCAAGAGCTGGTTCACGCGGAAATCGAGCCAGGAGGGAGACCACGTCCAGAGGAAGAAGCCGCAGAAAAGAAGCGCGGCGATCGGCGCGAGGTAGACGAGCACCGCGTTCCGCGTCTTCTCCCCGATGAGCATCGAGAGCCCGCCGAAGAAAAGCAGGAACGGCACTCCGATCAGGAGCGCGGGCCGCAGGTAGTGGCCCCAGGCGAACGGGCCCCGGATTTCCTTGGCCGCCCCGTTCGGGATCGCGTGATTGAACAGCGCGGCCGTGATCGCCTGCCAGAGAAGGAGCAGAAGAAAGGTGGCCATCACGGCCAGGAACCGCCCCCAGACGTATTCCCCCGCCGTGAGCGGCGTGGACCCAAGGATCACGTCCGCCTTCGTCTCGCGGTCATGGAGCAGGGTGAGCCCCGCCGCGGCAGCCACGAAGACCGCGAAGTAGAGAAGGGTGAGGTACGTCATCATCTGGGTCTGCGCGAATTCGGAGGTGATCCACGCCTTGGTGCCCCCGACCGAGCTGTCGCCCGAGGAGATCGAGAGCCCGCCGGTGGAGAGGCCCCAGGAAGTAAGCAGGATGATCAACGCCAGGATGATGAAGAGCGGCCGCCGGAAGGAGTGGCGGAACTCGACGTCGAACGTGGCGGCCAGCCGTCGGAAGCTCATTCTTGCGCCTCCGCCGCTGTGGTGAGCGCCGCGGCTATGCCGGACGGGCGCGTCACGGGCGGACCGGAGCCGTTGCCCCCGTCGGGAAGCGCACCCAGGCGCATCAGGACGAGGTAGGCATCCTCGAGGGTGGCCGGCGCGGGCGCGAAGCCCGGGGGCGCCACGCCCGACCGCTCGAAGACGCGGGCGCGGTTCTTCCCCTCCACCAGGAGCGCCTGCGTGACCATTCGCTCGCCGCGCATCCGGGCGAGATCCTCCACGCTGACGGTCCCCTCGAACATGGAGCCGCGGATCGAGGCGCGCGCCTCGCCGGGCGTGGTTACCGTGAGGAGCTTTCCGGATCGGATCACGGCGAAGCGCGGGCACAGGACCGCCACGTCCTCGACGATGTGGGTCGAGAGGAGCACGATGCGGTCGGCTGCCAGCTCGGAGAGAAGGTGGTAGAAGCGGAGGCGCTCCTCGGGGTCGAGCCCCGCGGTGGGCTCGTCCACGATGATGAGACGCGGGTTTCCCGCGATCGCCTGCGCGATGCCCAGCCTCTGCCGCATGCCGCCCGAGTACCCCTTCACCGGGCGCTTCGCGGCGAAGGCGAGGTTCACGCGGTCGAGCAGCTCCGCGACCAGCTTCTTCCGCCCCTGCGGCGCCTTCACGCCCTTCAGCGTGAGGAGGTGGCCGAGCATGGCCTCGCCGGTCAGGTGCGGGTAGAACCCGAATTCTTGAGGCAGGTAGCCCAGTCGCGGCCAGACCGATTCCGGGTTCTTGACGATGTCCGCGCCGTCCAGGGTGGCCGTGCCTGATGTCGGCTCCAAAAGACCGGCCAGGATCTTCATGAACGTGGACTTCCCCGCCCCGTTCGGGCCGAGAAGGCCGAACATGCCCGGGGAAACGTCCAGGTCCACGCCGTTCAAGGCCGTAACCGGGCCGGGGTAGATCTTGACCAGACCGCGGGTGCTGAGCATCGGGGCCTCCTGGGGGTGGCGACGACGACGGGGCCGACGAGCTAGGTACGTTCGGGTTGTCGGATTGGTTTCCCGGGGCGCATTCTACCGTAAATGAAACCAATCCTCGTCTACGACGGCGACTGCGGCTTTTGCCTCGAGTGGATCGCGCGATGGCGGATCGCGACCGGCGATCGGGTCGATTACGCGCCCTATCAGGAGGTCGCCGCGCGCTTCCCCGATATCCCCCGCGAGCGCTTTGCCCAGGCGGTTCAGCTTCACGAGCCGGGCGGCCGGTGGTCGAGCGGCGCCGAGGCGGTGTTCCGTGCACTCTCGTACGCGCGCGGCCGGGGCTGGCTCCCGTGGCTCTACCGGCATCTCCCGGGCTTTGCCCCGGTCAGCGAGCTGGCCTACCGATTCGTGGCCGGCCATCGACCGGCGCTCCTCCGCGTTACCAGGCTGGTTTGGGGGGCGCACGTCGTCCCTCCGGGGGAGAGGCTCACCACGTGGATCGCGATCCGGCTCCTCGCCCTGGTCTACCTCGTCGCATTCGTGTCCGCGTGGCTCCAGATGCCGGGCCTCGCGGGATCGCACGGAATCCTCCCCGCGGCCGACTATCTCCGCGCGCTTCACGAGCGCTACGGATCGCTAGCCCTGTGGGCAGCCCCGACACTCGGATGGATCAGCGCGAGCGACGGCTTCCTGCATGCCCTGTGCGGCGCGGGCGCCCTCCTCTCCGTGCTCCTCGCGGTGGGCGCCGCTCCGATCGTGTGCCTCGCTCTTCTCTGGCTCCTCTATCTCTCCATCTCGATCCTCGGTCAGGATTTCTTCTGGTTCCAGTGGGACAGCCTTCTCCTGGAAGCGGGGCTTCTCGCTCTCTTCCTCGCACCGTGGCGTTGGCGGTCGAATCCCCGATCAGACCCGCCCCCGCGGCAGGCCGGCCTCTGGCTCTCGCGCTGGCTCCTCTCCCGCCTTTCCATGTCGTCGGCCGCGGTGAAGCTGTTGAGCGGCGACCCGACCTGGCACGCGGGGACTGCCCTCCAGTATCACTTCGAGACGCAGCCGCTCCCTCCCTGGACCGCTTGGTACGTGCACCATCTGCCCGCGGGCGTGCTGCGTGCCGCCACGTTCGGGACGATTGCGATCGAGGGGCTCGCGCCGCAGTTGCTCTTCGCCCCGCGCCGGATCCGGTTCCTGGGCGCCGGGCTGATCGCCGCGCTCCAGATCCTGATCCTGGTCACCGGCAACTACGGCTTCTTCAATTGGCTCACGCTCGCGCTCTGCATCTTGTGCCTGGACGACGGGGTCTGGCCGAAGCGGTGGCGGCCCCGTGCTCCCGAGCCGGGAACGAGTCCCTCCAACGGTCGCCGCGGCGCCTGGACGCGATGGACCGTGCTCGCCCTTGCGTTCTTGTGCTACCTGCTCAGCCTTGTCCCGTTTCTTCATACGATGCGACAACCGACGAAGTGGCTGGGGCCGGTCAACCAGGCGTCCAGCCTCGTCTCGCCCTTCCGCTCGTTCAATCAGTACGGCCTCTTCGCGGTCATGACCACGCGGCGTCTGGAGATCGTCGTGGAAGGCAGCGACGACGGGGCGCACTGGCTGCCCTACGAGTTCCGCTACAAGCCCGGCGACCCGATGCGCGAGCCCCCGTTCGTCGCGCCGCACCAACCCCGGCTGGACTGGCAGATGTGGTTTGCCGCGCTGAGCGACTTCCGCCAGCAGCCGTGGTTCCTGCTCTTCTGCAAGGACCTGCTCGAGGGGTCGCACCCGGTGGCGGCGCTCCTCGCCGCGGACCCGTTCCCCAGGGCGCCGCCGAAATACCTGCGCGCCTTGGCCTACGAGTATCACTTCACCGATCCGGTCGGGCGGAAGCGCACCGGGGCCTGGTGGCGCCGGGAAGTGGCGGGCCTCTACTGCCCGATCCTGACCCTGGAGAACGGCCAGCTGGTGGCGGTCGGGGGCGTCCCGCGGTGATACACTTGTAGGCGGGAGTTAGCCGTGCATCCCATTTTCACAAGCCAGCACTGCATTCCCGTGTACGCGGAGGAACCGATTCCATGACGCAGGCACAGGTATTGAAGAAGCTCCAGCGCAGCCATTGGCGAAGTCTCGAGCGGGTCATCCGGCGCGCCTACCAGGCCGGGTTCGAAGCGGGCGTCGTCCGCGCCCGCGGCGCATCGCGCCGGGGCCGCACCATTCGCGCGGACGCGACGGTGGAGGGCTTGCTACGGCGGATCGACCGGCACTTCGGCCTCGATCGCTACGGCTTCGAGGTGCGGGTCGTTCACCCCAAGTCCGGGCGCCGCATCCCGTCCCGCGACCATCTCTCGACGCACGTCGACACCAGCGTGAACTGACGGGCAACTGCCCGGGGCAGGACTCGAACCTGCATGGGGTTTCCCCCAGGGGATTTTAAGTCCCCTGCGTATGCCGTTCCGCCACCCGGGCTGGTCCGTGCGGCCGCGCGCGCACCTCGCGGCGTCCCTACTTCATCCCCGCCGTGTCGTGTTCGTCCTCGATGTCGCCGACCAGCTCCTCGACGATGTCCTCGAGCGTGATGATCCCGATCGGGATGCCGGCCTCGTCGATCACCACCGCCATCTGCCGCCGCTGCCGGCGGAATTCCCGGAGCTGCTCCGCGGTGCTCCGGTCGGCCGGAGCCCAGACCACCGCGTACATCGCGTCCTCCAGGTTGATCAGCCCGCTCGAGGCGTAGATCGCGAAGAGATCCTTCGCGTTCACGATCCCGACGATCCGCGTGGTCTCCCCGTCGTAGACCGGGAAGCGCGTGTGCACGCTGTCCAGGAGCGCGTTGATGATCTGATCCGGGTTCATGTGGTACTCGAGCATCACCGCCTTGTTCAGCGGCACCATGGCCTCGCGCACCTTCTTCTTGGGAAGCGAGAACGCCCGCACCAAGATGTCCGCCTGGTCGGCGGGCATCTTCCCCGCCTCGCTGGAATCCTCCACGATCAGCCGCAGCTCCTCGACCGAATGGACGTGGGTGTCGTGCGCCGAGGGGCGGAATCCCAGGAGCCGCACCAGGCCGTTCGCGGTCCAGTTCATCACCCGGATGAGGGGCCGGAAGACCCGCTCGAACGCGAGCGTCGGAGCCGCCAGCACGATCGCCGCCGAATCGGGGACGCGGATGGCGATCGCCTTGGGGGTCTGCTCGCCTACGACGACGTGCAGGAACGTGATCAGAAGAAAGGCGATCGCGGTCGCCACTCCGTGCGAGGCGAAGATCCCCCAGCCCTCGGGGAGCCAGCGGAACCAGGGCTCGATCACCCGCGACAGGCCCGGCTCGCCCACCCACCCGAGGCCCAGGCTGGTCATGGTGATCCCGACCTGGGTCGCGGCGATCATGTCGTCCATGCGCCGCACCGCCTCCATGGCAACAGCCGCGCCGGGCACCTTCTTCGCCGCCAACTCCTCCAGGCGCGTCTTCCGTACGGTCACCAGGGCGAACTCGGACGCGACGAAGACCGCGTTCCCCAGGACAAGGAGGGGGATCGCGAAGACCTGGACCCACGTGAGGAGGGATGCCCAGAAGCCACCCATGGAATGCGCCACAGTAGCAGGAATCGCCGGGAAGTTGGGGGCAGGCGTTCCCCGGGACGGCGCCATTCCGCTCCGGAATCGAGATCATGACATCTAAGCGGGTTGTGGGACTCTCCCAAGAGGAAATGGAAGCGATCCTAAGATCCGAGGCGGATCACCGCTGCGGCGGGATTGGTGAGCAGAAGGTCTGCGTCCGGATCGACGCGATCGCGGAGTTGCCGACCCGTTTCGGCACCTTCCAGATCGCGGCGTTCTGGAACAACCGGGACGGCAAGGAGCACGTCGCCGTCATGAAAGGCCACCCCTACGGCGGCGCGGACATTCCGGTCCGGATCCACTCCGAGTGCCTGACCGGGGACGCCCTGGGGTCCTTGCGATGCGACTGCCGCGACCAGCTCGAGGTGTCCCTCAGGACGCTCGCCCGGGAGCCGAACGGAGTCCTGCTCTATCTCCGCCAGGAAGGGCGCGGGATAGGGCTGCTCAACAAGATACGCGCCTACATGCTCCAGGACCGCGGGCTCGACACCGTCGAGGCAAACGAGGCCCTGGGATTTCGAGACGACGAGCGGGAGTACGCGATCGCGGCGCACATGCTCCTTAGCCTCAAGATCCAATCGATCCGGCTTCTGACCAACAATCCCCGGAAAATCGCGGAGTTGTCCCGGTACGGGATCCGGGTGACGAGCCGGCTGCCTCTGGTGATTCCCCCCAATGAGCACAACCGTTTCTACCTGGAAACCAAGACCCGTAAATCGGGCCATTATATGGATTTCTCCGGAATTCCTCACCTGGAGGAGCAGGGAGAATCGGTGCGGGTCGAGGGTATGAAGGAGGGAACGAATTGAAGTCGTAGCGACAGCGTGACTTGGGGTAGGATGGAGGTTCAACGCGGATGAATCGGCACGGCCCACACTCCACTTCCGGACGAATGCATCGGACCTTCCTGGCGGTCACCGCTCTGGCAGGGGTCGCCATGGCGCTGGCCACGTTCTGGTCCGGACCGCGTCCCGTGGCGGCCGGCGACGATGCCGATGACCCGGAAGGCGTCCATATCGGCCTTCCCGCCTACGTGCCCGACGACCCGCCCGCCAACGCGCGGGCGATGTACAGCGATTCCTCCATATCGCTGAACACGATCTGTCCCGTGCGCAAGGCGAAGATCGACCCTCTCCGGGATCCGGTCTACGTGAACGGACGGCCCGTCGGATTCTGCTGCCATCCCTGCCCGTCGATCTTCTCCTACGATCCGGAGAGATATCTCCGCGAGATGAAGGTGTCGCTGCCCTGCCCCGTCCATCCGGCGCGGCGGGCGATTCTCGATTCCTCGCTCCGCGCGAAGATCAACCAGGACTTCTTCTTCTTCTCGAGCCGGGCGGCCCTGAAGCGATTTCTCAGGGATCCGCTCCGCTACTGCGGCAAGCTGACCGATCCGGTCGACCGCGTCCGCTTCCGCCCCACGAAGGAGTCCCCGCACGTCGTGTTCCGCGGCCGCGACTACTACTTCGCCGACGGCTCCACGCTCGCCAAGTTCCAGGCCGATCCCGAGCGGTACTACGAGCGGCTCGCCGGTTCGTGAGCCCCCTGGTCCCCCTGGTTCCGACCGCCGCGCCCTCCCGCGCGGGGACTCCCGCCGTCCGGTCACTGGAACAGATCCATGAGCCGGCCGTCCGGGCAGCGCTCGACGGGTATCTCGCGAGTCCGGAGACCTTGGCCCTGATGCTCTGCGGGAGCCGGGTGCTCGGCTGGGCAGAGGCGGACGGCGACTATGACGCCTTCGTCGTGGTGACCCGGGAGCACTATCGCTCGCTCGAGCCGGAGGAGACGCTGGTCCGCCTTTACGCAGCCGGAGAGTCGCCGCGCCGCATGATCGGAGACTTCTCCCTCTTTTCCGAGGGCGTGCTCGAGGAGTCGCTTCGCTCCCCGCTCGACATCGACCACTGGCCGTACCTGGACGCGGTGGTTCTGGCCGACGTCACCGGGACCATGGAAGGATGGCGCCGCCGGCTCGCGGCGTTCCCCGAGGAGGGCTTTGGGGAGCGGGCGATGCACCGCTATCTCCAACTGGCGATCTCCCTGAGCTATGCGACCATCGACGACGTCCGCGGCTACGCGACCGACCGCCAGATGAACCTCGCGCGGGCGGGGCTAGCGGGAGTTCACCTCTGGTTCACGCTCCAAAAGCGCTGGGCGCCGCCCCTCAAATGGTGGACGCGCGAGGTGGAGCGCCTGGAGATCCGCCCCGACACGCGCGCCGTGCTCGAGGGAGCGGTGGTGAACCCGACGATCGAGACGGTCACCCATCTGCGCGAGCACATGAAGACCGAGATGCGCCATGCGGGCGTGGCGGAGGTCGACGACGCGGTCGGCGCGTTCGCCCGCACGTTCGTGCCGGAGCGGCGCGCCGCCGTCTATCGCGATTCGTATCTCTGACCCGTGATCCCGTTTCTTCCACCCGTTCCGGCATCATCCGAGGAGGGCCCGTGTCCATCGGCAGCGCCATCGGCCGCACCCGTCTCCTGGCGTCGGCCGTCACCGTCTTCCTGGTGACCGCGGCGCCGTCCGCCCCTCCAACCGCGTTGGCCGCGACGAACCCGCCCCTCTTCTACAGCGACCGGCCCGACGCCGCCGCATTCCGCGCGCTGTGCGAGGCGGAGATCGCGAACGCCCAGGAGGCGCTCGACCGTCTGGTCGCCGTGCGGGAGAAGCGCACCGTCGACAACACGCTCGTCCCCTACAACGAGATGATGCTCCACGCCGACAACGCGGCCTATTACTCGGGGCTCATGGAGTCGGTCCATCCCGATTCCACGTTCCGCGCCACGGCGGAGGGGATGACCCAGAAGGCGCAGAAATTCCTGAGCGATGCCGGCCTGAACCGGGCTCTGTACGAGGCGGTGCGCGCCGTCTCCCTGAAGGGCGCCGACGCCGATACCAAGACGGTGGTGATGCGCGCGCTCCGCGATTTCCGCCGCGCCGGCGTCGACAAGGACGGGGCCACGCGGATCCAGATTGCCGCGCTACGCGATCAACTGGTCCAGGTCGGCCAGGAATTCGATCGGAACATCCGAAACGACTCCCGCACGATCCAGGTCGCGAGCGTCGCCGACCTGGACGGACTCCCCGAGGACTTCATCCGGTCCCACCCGCCGGGCGCGGACGGGCGGATCACGCTCTCGATCGAGTTCCCCGACCGCTACCCGATCATGAGATACGCGAAGAACGCGGAGGTGCGGCGCCGGATGCACATGGAGCGCTTGAACCGCGCCTATCCGCAGAACATGGCCGTGCTCGACACGATGGTCGCGAAACGCTATGAGCTGGCCCAGCTTCTGGGCTACAAGACCTGGGCCGACTACGTGACCGAGGACAAGATGATCCGGTCCCCGAAACGGGTCGTCGAGTTTCTCGACCGGGTCGGGCGCCTGGTCGGGGACCAGTCCCGGCGGGAATACCAGGTCTATCTGAAGCGGAAGCTGGAGGACGACTCCAAGGCCGTCGCGGTGGAGAACTGGGAGGCCTCGTACTATGCGAACCTGATCCGGAAGCGGGACTACGATTTCGACGCGCAGACCGCGCGCCCCTACTTCCCCTTCGACCGCGTGAAGCAGGGAGTGCTGGACGTGACGTCGCGCATCTTCGGCGTCACCTACAAGAAGATCGACGGCGCCGTGGTCTGGGACCCCAGCGTGGAAGCCTACGAGGTCTACGAGGGGGACCGGTTGCTCGGACGCTTCTTCCTCGACCTGCATCCGCGTCCCGGAAAGTACAACCACGCGGCGCAATTCCCCATTCGCCAGGGATGCGCCGGCGTTCAGATACCCGAGGCGGCGCTGGTCTGCAACTTCGCCGGCGGGAAGCCGGACGATCCCGGCCTCATGGAGCAGCAGGACGTCGCGACGTTCTTCCACGAGTTCGGGCACCTGCTCCACACGATCTTCGCGGGCGGGCAGCGCTGGGAGCCGATCGCGGGAATCTCCACCGAGTGGGACTTCGTTGAGGCTCCGTCGCAGATGCTGGAGGAGTGGGCATGGTACCCCTCGTCCCTCCAGACCTTCGCGCGGCACTACCAGACGGGCGAGCCCATCCCCATGGAGTTGGTCGAGAAGATGCGGCGCGCGGACGCGTTCGGCCGGGGGATCGACCGCTCGTATCAGACCTTCCTGTCCCAGGTGTCTCTTCACCTGTACGACCGGCCGCCCGCCAGCGTGAACAGCGATTCGACGGTTGCGCTGGCCGAACGGGCCAGCGTCCCCTTCCCGCCGGTGCCGAATTCGCACATGCAATGCTCCTTCGGCCATCTCGACGGCTACTCGGCGATCTACTACACCTATCTCTGGTCGCAGGTGATCGCGAAGGATCTCTTCAGCCAGTTCGACCGGACCCGCCTTCTGGACCCGGCGGTGCCGACGCGCTACCGGAAGACGGTGCTGGCGCCGGGCGGATCGCGGCCGGCCGAGAGGCTGGTCCACGACTTTCTCAAGCGCGACTTCGACTACAAGGCTTTCGAGGAGTATGTGCGGGAGGGGACCGGCAGCTAGCGCTTGGTCTTGCGGGTCTCGCGGAGCGGCGTGAGGACTTCCTTCTCGAAGCGGGCGGTGTCGAACTTCTTGTCGAGGTAGGGCAGGACCACTTCCTCGGTCACGACGAAGTGGGCGGCCACGAGGCCGAGGATCCCGTAGCAGAGGTGCATGAGCTTTCCCGGCGTCGCGCCCGCCCCGACGGCCTTTTCCAGCGCCTCGGATCGGCGGGTCACCAGGACGTGCTCGAAGCGGACCGCCTCGGTCAGCTTTGAGCCCTCACCCCCCGCGGCCCAGTCGGCGGCCGGGTAGAGCGTGTACTCCTCGGCGTGCGCGTGCGGAGCTACCTGGCGGCGCACGAAATCCAGTACCTCGCGCGCCAGGGAGAGCTGATCCATGGTCGTCTGCTCGTGAAGCGTCTCGACCCGCTCGGACAGAGCCTGCACGCGGGTCATCAGCGTGGCGTGCTCCTCGCGCAGGGAGGCCGTCGGCAATCCCCCGTCAACCTTCGCCATGAACCGGGAGTCTCGGCGTTTCCTTTCCACCTGTCAACTCGCCTGTTGCGCCGCCCCGGCGGCGGGACCTAGTCTCGTTCGTCGTCGCGCACGGACGCGGCGCGACCGCCATCGGGGGCAAAGAGCCATGAAGATCGCCGTCGGCGCCGACCACGCCGGTTTCGAGATGAAGGAGCGGGTGAAGAAGATCCTCGAAGCGCGCGGGCACCAGGTCGAGGACATGGGCACCCACACGGCCGAGTCGACCGATTACCCCCCCTTCGCGTTCCGGGTCGGGGAGGCGGTGCGGGACGGGGCCGCGGAGCGCGGAATCCTCGTGTGCGATTCCGGAAACGGGATCGCGATCGCCGCGAACAAGGTCGAGGGAATCCGCGCGGCCCTGGCGGTGAACCGCTGGCAGGGGGAAATGGCCAAGCGGCACAACGACGCGAACGTTCTGGTGCTCGCGTCGGCGCTGACCAAGCGCGACGAGGAGGCGGACATCGTCCACGCCTGGCTCGACGCTCCGTTCGACGGCGGGCGGCACGCGCGGCGCATCGCCCAGATCACGGAGTACGAGCGGACGCACGAGCGCCGCTAATGCCATGACAAGGACGACGCGCCAGAACGAGTCGCTGGGGGCGATGGCCGAGCCCTACCGGGCGGCGCTCGACGCCCTGGTCTCCTCACGCGCCGTCGCCCGCCTCGCCGCGCGCGACCCCGCACTCTGGAAAGACGACCCCGCGCATGCCGCGATCATTCGGAACCGGCTCGGCTGGCTGGATCTTCCGGCGTGGGTCGAAGCGCGCGCCGCTGAGCTGGCGGCCTTCTCCGCCGAGATACGCGAGGCCGGCTTCACGCGCGTCCTCCTCCTCGGAATGGGCGGGTCCAGCCTCGCTCCCGAAGTGATCAAGCGCTGCATGACGCCCGGGCCCGGCGCGCCCACGCTGGACGTGCTCGACTCCACCGACCCCGCGTCCGTCCGCTCGGCCGAGGCCGGCGCGCGTCTGGACCGGACATTGTTCCTGGTCGCGAGCAAGTCCGGTGCGACGCTCGAGACGCTCTCGCAGTACCGCTACTTCCGGGCGCGGCGCCTGGCCGAGGGCTCTCCCCAAGCGGGGGGTCAGTTCGCGGCGATCACCGACCCCGGCTCTTCCCTCGAAGCGCTCGCGCGAGCCGAGAAGTTTCGCCGCGTCTTCCTGAATCCACCCGACATAGGGGGGCGCTATTCGGCGCTCTCCTACTTCGGCATGGTGCCCGCCGCGCTCCTGAACCTGGACCTGGACGCGCTCGCGGCGCGCGCGAAGGAGGCGCGCGACGAGGCGCTGTCGCCGGACCCGGCGCGAAACGGCGCCCTGCGCCTGGGCGCCCTCTTAGGCGCGGCCGCGCGGGGCGGACGCGACAAGCTGACCATCCTGACGGCGCCGCACCTTCGCCCGGTCGGGTTCTGGATCGAGCAGCTCATCGCCGAGAGCACGGGCAAGGAGGGCACGGGGATCGTGCCCGTCGAGGGGGAGCCGCTCGGCGCTCCGCACCACTACGGCGCCGACCGGATCTTCGTATCGATCGAGATCGAGGGGGAGGAGGTCCCGGAGCTCGTGAAGCTCGAGCGCGAGTTGACGCGCTCGGGCGCCGCCTGGGTGCGCATCCTCCTTCCCGACCGGGACCAGATCGCGGCGGAGTTCTACCGATGGGAGGTCGCGACCTCGATCGCGGGGGCGGTACTCCGGATCGATCCCTTCGACGAGCCGAACGTGCAGGAGAGCAAGGACAACACGAAGCGAATCCTGGATCAGCTCCATGACACGGGGGAGCTGCCCACGGGAAAGCCTGTCGCGCGCGACCTCGGCGTCGAGATCACGGTGGACGAAGACCTCTGGTCTAAGCTCACGGCGGGAGCGCCCGGGCATCCCAGCCTCGAGATGGTGCTGCACCGGTTCTTGAGCCTCGCCCGTCCGGGAGAATACGTGGCCCTCCTGGGATACATGGAGCGGACCGCCGCCAGCGAGGCATCCTTCGCGCTGATTCGCCGCGCCATCCGGAACGCGCTTCGAGTTCCTGTCCTCCAGGGCTACGGCCCGCGGTATCTGCACTCGATCGGGCAGCTCTTCAAGGGAGGCCCCAAGACGGGCATCTTCATCGTGATCACCGCCGAGACCGACGCGGACCTCCCCATTCCGGAAAGCCCGTTCACGTTCGGGCAGGCGGAGTCTGCCCAGTCGCTGGGCGATGTCGCCTCGCTTTCCGCGCGCGAAAAGCCGGTGATCCGCCTGCATCTGACGGCGGGAGCCGGTCCTGGGCTCGCGGTGCTCGACGCCGCCGTGGAGCGGGCGATCGCCGCCGGGGCCCAGGTCTAGGCCCGGCCCCCCTCATCGGGCCCGGCTCCGCATCCCCCAATCCCATCCGATACGGCCACTTACGGGCCACCTTGCGCCGTTTCAATGCGATACGGCATGATCGATCCGACAGGGGCGGTCCCGGATCGGTCGGACAGCGCGTGACCGCCGGAGCCGCCGCAGCCGGACGGTCGAACCTCCGGTGCCGGACGCACTCGAACAGGGAGACGATCCATGCCCGCTCGTAAGAAGGCTTCGCGAAAGTCGTCGAAGAAGTCCTCCGCCAGAAAGAAGAGCGGCGCGTCCCGGAAGTCGGCCGCGTCCAAGAAGCGCCCCGCGAAACGCGCATCGAAGCCGGCGCCGCGCCGCTCGACTCCCGCGAAGCGGCCCGCCGCCCCCGCGTCCATCCCCAGCGGAATCGGGATGAGGAGCCACCACTTCGATTACACGACGCACGACATCGACGCGGTGAAGCGCTTCTACGTCGAGCTTCTCGGCTTCAAGAATCACGAGCACGATCCTCAGTTCAACTATCTCTGGGTCCAGACCGGCAACACGTCCAGCCTCGGTTTCATGCCGCCGATGCAGGGGATGGGAGAGATGAGCCCGCCGAAGGAGCCCACCCTCTACTTCATGGTGGAGGACGTGGACCGGGCGTACGCGACCCTGAGCGCCAAGGGAGTCATGTTCGAGGGTCCTCCCGCCGACATGCAGTGGGGCCATCGCGTCGTTCGCACCATCGATCCCGAGGGACGGCCCGTCATGCTCGCCACCCGAAAGAAGACGTAGCAGTCCCCTTCCCCGAGGAGCGCCGTCATGAAGCCGTCCCCCATAGTCCTGCTGCATGAGCTGGGGCAGAGCGTCTGGCTCGACAACATCAGCGACGGATTGATCCAATCGGGCGAGCTGGCCCGGTGGATCGCCGAGGGGTCGGTGTACGGCGTCACCTCGAATCCGACCATCTTCAAGAACGCGATCGGGAGCGACCAGGGCTCCTACCCCGCCGAGATCGTCCGGCTGGCCACGGAGGGAAAGCCCCCCGAGGAAATCTATGAGGAGCTGGCGGTGCGCGACATCACGCGCACCGCAGACCTCCTGCTGGACGCGTACCGGCGCGGCAGCGGACGCGACGGATTCGTCAGCCTGGAAGTCAGCCCCGACCTGGCGGGCGACACCGCGGCGACGATCGAGCAGGCGCGGCGCTACTGGCGGCGTGTGAACCGGCCGAACCTGTTCGTGAAGGTGCCGGGCACGCCGGCCGGGCTCCCGGCGATCGAGGCGCTGATCGCCGAGGGAATCAGCGTGAACGTGACCCTGGTCTTCGGGCGGAAGCAGTACGCGGCGGTGGCCGATGCGTATTCCCGCGGGATCGAGAAGCGGCTCTCGGCGGGCGCCTCGCTCCAGGACCTCCACTCGGTGGCCAGCCTCTTCGTGAGCCGGCTGGATACCGCTGTCGACAAGGAGCTCGAGTCCAAGGCGGGCGCCGCGGAAACGACGGCCGACCGGGAACGGTATCTGGGCCTCCGCGGCTCGGCCGCGGTGGCGAACGCGCTCGACGTCTGGGAGGAGTACCGGCAGCGGTTCTTCGGGGCCGCGTTTTTGCCGATGAGCGCCCGCGGCGCGCGTCCTCAGTGGATGCTCTGGGCCTCCACGGGGACCAAGAACGCGGCCTACTCGGACGTGAAGTACGTCGAAGAGCTGGAGGGGCCGGACACCATCAACACGATGCCCCGCGAGACGCTGCTCGCGTTCCTCGATCACGGCGTCGTCCCGGGAAATCGCCTCGATCCGCGCGTCGAGACCGCCCGCATGACGCGCCGCGTCCTGGGGGACGCCGGGGTTTCCCTGGAAGCCCACTGCGCCAAGCTGCTCGATGACGGAGTCGAAGTGTTCCGGAAGTCCTACCACGATCTGATCGACGTCATCCGGGAGCGTTCCGCGGCCCTGATGCAGCGCCGCTGATCCGGGGAATCTAGGAAGGGGAGGGGACGTGGAGATCGGATTCGTAGGACTGGGCCGCATGGGCCGGAACATGGTGGTCCGCCTCCTGCGCGGAAAGCACCGCGTGGTCGCGTGGGATCCCAACGCCGCGAGCGTCGCGGAGGTGGTCGCTGCCGGTGCCGTCGGCGCGTCGGGGATCCGCGACGTCGCCGCCAAGCTGGGAGACCGCCCTCGCGCCGTATGGGCCATGGTTCCCTCCGGCGATCCCACCGAGCAGGTGATCCGGGACCTCGGAGCCGCGCTGGAATCGGGCGACGCCGTTATCGACGGCGGAAATTCCCACTACAAGGATTCGATCCGCCGTGCGGGATACCTGAAGGAGCGCGGGGTCCAGTTCGTCGACTCGGGGACTTCCGGCGGCATCTGGGGCCTGGAGAACGGCTACTGCCTCATGGTGGGCGGGAACGAAGTCGTGTGCCGGCGGCTCGAGCCCGTCTTCAAGACTCTCGCCCCGCCGGACGGGTACGCGCGCGTCGGAGAGAACGGCGCCGGCCACTACGTGAAGATGATCCACAACGGGATCGAGTACGGGCTGATGGAAGCCTACGCCGAGGGGTTCGAGCTCCTGCAGGCGTCGCCGTTTTCGTTGGACCTGCCGCGCGTCGCCTCGCTCTGGAGAAACGGGAGCGTGGTGCGCTCGTGGCTGCTCGACCTGGCGGCGGACGCCCTCCGCGAGGATCCGCGCCTGGAGCACGTGAAGGACTACGTCGACGATTCGGGCGAGGGCCGTTGGACCGTCGTCGAATCCGTGGAGCGCGCGGTCCCCGCGCCGGTCTTGGCGCTGGCGCTGCAGTCGCGCTTCCGCTCGCGCCAGCCGTCCTCCTTCGCGGCCAAGCTCCTGGCCGCCCTTCGGAACAAGTTCGGCGGCCACCCCGTGAAGACGGCGTGAACCCGCCCGCACTCGCCGCCCGTCCCCTGCCCCTTCCATGACTCCCGATGCCGCAACCGAGCTGGAAACCGCCGTCAACCCGCTGCGCGAAGGGAGCGTCACCCTGCGCGCCGCCGAGCCCTGTACCTTCGTGGTGTTCGGGGCGAGCGGCGACCTGACCCATCGGAAACTCCTCCCCGCGCTGCTCAAGCTCTCCCGGGAACGGCTCCTCCACCCGCAGACCGCGGTGGTCGGATTCGCCCGCAGGAAGACGACCGACGAGGAATTCCGGGCCGAGCTGGCGCAGCTGGCCGGAGAGCGCGGCGTCCCCGAGGCGGAATGGCGGCGTTTCGCCGCTTCCCTCTTCTACCGGGCCGGCGATTTCGAGAACGCCGACGACTACCGCGCGCTGACCGCCCTGCTCGAGACCCTGGAGCGGGAGCGCGCCACGCCGGGCAACCGGATCTACTACATGGCCGCTCCGCCCGATGCTTTCCCCGCGATCTTCACCAACCTGGGCCGGTCGGGGCTGGCCCGTCCTCCGAAGCCAGAAGCCTGGACCCGTGTGGTCGTGGAGAAACCGTTCGGCCGCGATCTCGGCTCCGCACGGGCGCTGAACGCGCTGATCCACACCTGCTTCGAGGAGCGCCAGGTCTTTCGGATCGATCATTACCTCGGCAAGGAAACCGTGCAGAACATCCTGGTGCTGCGGCTGGCGAACGGGATTTTCGAGCCGCTCTGGAACAACCGGTACGTGGACCATCTTCAGATCACCGTGGCCGAGACCGTGGGCGTGGAGGCGCGCGCCGGCTATTACGAGAAGGCCGGTGTTCTCCGCGACATGCTCCAGAACCACATGCTCCAGCTGCTCGCGCTGACGGCGATGGAGCCGCCGGCCCGCTTCGAGGCGGATTCGGTGCGCGACGAGAAGGCGAAGGTGCTCCGCGCCATGGAGCCGCTGTCGCCGGAGCTGGTTGCCGCCCGCACCGTGCGCGGGCAGTATGGCGCGGGCTCCGTCGCGGGGGAACCCGTGGTCGGGTACCGCGAGGAGCCGGGCGTGAACCCCGATTCGACCGTCGAGACCTGTCTCGCGGTGAAGCTGGAGGTGGACAACTGGCGCTGGGCCGGCGTGCCCTTCTACCTTCGCTCCGGGAAGCGGCTGGCAAAACGCGCGACCGAGATCGCGATCGTGTTCCGGCGTCCGCCGTACTCGCTCTTCCGTTCGGCGGGATGCGGGCCCATCGAGTCGAACGTGCTTCGCCTTCGGATCCAACCCGACGAGGGAATCTCCATGTCGTTCGGGACAAAGGCTCCGGGGCAGACGCTGCGGATCCAACCCGTGCGGATGGACTTCAACTACCTCACCGCCTTCGGCGCCGAGCCGCCCGAGGCGTACGAGCGCCTCCTGCTCGACTGCAACCTGGGCGACTCGACCCTGTTCGCGCGCGAAGACGAGGTGGAGCTGGCATGGGAGCGGGTGGACGCGATCGCCCGCGGGTGGGCCGAGACGGGCAAGACCCCGCTGGTAACGTATCCCGCCGGCACGTGGGGTCCCCGCGAAGCCGACGACCTGATCGAGCGGGACGGCCGGCGCTGGTACCGCGTGTGAGACCCGCAGCACCTGGTGCGGCCGGCGATCCGTTCCTCCTCCTCGGCGAGGAGGGGCGACGCGACTTCGACGCCGCCGCGCTCGAGCGCGAGATGGGCGCGATGTGGAAGTCCCCCACCGGAGCGAACGCCTTCTACCGCGCCGCGCTCGCGAACCTCGTGGTGCCGCTCGATTCCATTCGGTCAGAGCAGCTCACCGTGGTCCTCGGCGATCTCGCCCGGCGGCACCCCGCGCGGGTGTTCCGCATCCAGCGCGCCCCCTCCGGGCCCGGCGCCGGCGCCGGAGCCGCGCGGCTCACCGCACGCGCCACCGCCCTCTGCCACATCCGCGAGGGGCGCCCCGGCTTCGTCTGCTCGGAGCAGATCGTGCTGGAGTGGACGGACGCCAGCGCCTCCCTGGTTCCGAGCGCGGTCCGCTCGCTCCTGATCGGAGACCTTCCCGTCATCCTCCTTTCCCTGGCCCCGGCGCCGGACCCGTCGTGGCTCGCGACCCTGGCGACGAAGGTCGACCTGGTGATCGCCGACAGCTGCGTCGAAGAGGAGCCGGCGGCGCTCATCGAGATCTGGGAACGGACCGGGCGGAGCGGCGCGCCGATGCGCGATCTGGCCTGGGCGCGGCTCGAGCCGTGGCGCGCGCTGCTCGCTGAGCTCTTCGACGCGCCCGACGCGGCCCGCGCCCTGGGATCGCTGCGTGATCTGACGATCGCGCACGGGGGGGCCGCACCCCCTTCCACCGTCTGGCTTCTCGCGGGATGGCTGGCAAGCCGCCTCTCCTGGCGCCTCGAGGGACGTGACGGCGCGCGATGGCGATTCCGGAGCGGGCACGGCCCGGTGGACGTGGTGATCCAGCGCAACGAGGGGGAATCCGCCTCCATCCTCCAGTGGGCGCACCTTCGCGCCGGCGGCGCCCACCCCCTCGATGTCCGCATCGTGCACAAAAGCCGCGGCACGACCGCGCTCGTCGAGTGGCTGTCGCCGCGGCGGGAAACCGTCACCGCCCCGTTCGGCTACCGCGAGCTCGCCGCCGCCATCGTCGGAGAGATCCAGCGCCAGGAGCCCAATCCCGCCTTCCAGGATTCGTCCCGGATCGCGCGCGCGATGATCGAGGCATGACCGGTTTCATCCTCGCGGGCGACGCCGGCGGCACCAAGACCCTCCTCGCGCTCATCCCCTCGGTGGGGCGCGGGCGCGTCGGCGGGCCCGCCGCCCTCGAGACCTACCGGAGCGCCGACTTCCCGAGCCTCGAGGCGATGATCGGCGCGTTCCGGAGTCGCCACCCTGATCCGCTCGTGGCCGTGTCGATCGGATTCGCGGGGGCGGTCGCCGGCGGGCGCGGGGTCGGGACGCACGTCCCCTGGGTCGCCGACGAACGGGAGCTGGAGCGGCTTCCCGGAGTCCCGCGCGCGCACGTGATCAACGATCTCGTGGCCGCTGGGTACGCGATCCCCGCGCTCTCCGCGGCCGATCTCGTGACGATCATTCCCGGACCAGGGCCGGGACGGCCGGCGCCCGACGGGAACGCGGCGATCGTCTCCGCGGGCACCGGCCTGGGCGAGACGATTCTCGTCCGCCACCAGGGGGATCTCGTCCCGGTCCCGTCCGAGGGAGGGCACGCCGATTTCGCGCCGCGGACCGACCCGGAGCTCGAGGTATTCCGAGCGCTCCGCGCCGAGCACGGGCGGGTCTCGGTCGAGCGCGTCCTTTCGGGGCCCGGCCTGGTCAATGTGGCGAGGGTCTTCCACGCCCGGGACGGGGCCGGCGACGTGATGGCCGGGCACATGCGCGAGGCGGGGCCCGACGCTCTTCCCGCCGCGATCTCCGGGCACGCGCTTGCCGGCACGTGCGCGTCGTGCGCGCGGTCCCTGGATCTCCTGGTCGGCGTGTACGGCGCCGAAGCGGGCAACGCCGCGCTGCGGGGCCTGGCCCGTTCCGGAGTCTACCTGGGAGGCGGAATTCCGCCCCGGATCCTGCCCGCCCTGAAAAGCGATACCTTCCGCGACGCCTTCCTCGCCAAGGAACCGCTGCGCGGACTCCTCGAGCAAGTCCCCGTCCACGTGCTGATGAACGAGCGTGCCTCGGTGATCGGCGCCGCGCGTTTCGCGACCCTCTAGCGGCCCTTGCCGGGCCAGCGCGACCGACCTATACTCGGCCCCATGAACCCGAACGCCACCGTCACCGCCGACCGCGGCGCAGGCGCGCCGCCGGCCCCCACGCGGGGCGCGGCCACCCGCGTGCGCGAAATCCTCTCCTGGTACTCCTCGGACAACCCGGGCAGCAAAGCGAACCTCGCCCGCATGATGAACCACGGTGTCCTCGCGGGGACGGGCCGCATGGTCATCCTCCCCGTGGACCAGGGCTTCGAGCACGGACCCGCGCGCTCCTTCGCGCCCAACCCGGCCGGATACGATCCCCGCTTCCACGTCGAGCTGGCGATCGAATCGGGATGCAACGCCTACGCGGCTCCGCTCGGGTTCCTCGAGGCGGGCGCTTCTCCTTATGCGGGCGAGATCCCTCTTATCTTGAAATTGAACAACCACGAGGTCCTGCACGACGAGAAGGATCCGCTCTCCGCGGTGACGGGAAGCGTCAACGACGCGCTCCGCCTGGGGTGTGCCGCGATCGGCTTCACCATCTATCCGGGATCCTCGCAGGCGGGCCGCATGTACGAGCAGATCCAGGCCCTGGGCGCCGAGGCGAAGCGGTCCGGGCTGGCGGTGGTCATCTGGTCCTACCCGCGCGGGTCCGGAATCTCCAAGACGGGCGAGACCGCGATCGACGTGGTCGCCTACGCGGCGCAGATCGCCGCTCAGCTGGGGGCGCACATCATCAAGGTCAAGCTCCCCAGCGAGCAAATCGAGCAGGAAGAGGCTCGGAAGGTTTACGAAAAGTGCTCGATCCCCGTCGGCACGCTGGCCGAGCGCGTCCGGCACGTGGTCCAGTCGACCTTCGACGGACGCCGCATCGTGATCTTCTCGGGGGGAGCGATGAAGGGCCAGGACGAGGAAGTGGTGAACGAGGCCCGCGCCATCCGGGACGGCGGCGGCTTCGGCTCGATCATCGGCCGGAATTCGTTCCAGCGGAAAAAGCCCGAGGCGATGCAGCTCCTGCGTCGGATCATGGCCGTCTATTCGGGAGACGTTCCCTAGCCCGTTCCCTTCCTCAGTGCGTCTTCAACGACCCCGGCGGCAACGTCGCGAGCCACCGGGTGAAGGCGAATCCCGCCGCCCCCAGCACCAGGCACATGAGCCAGATCCAGACCAGGATCCGCCGCAGCTTGGCGCGGCGCGCCTCGTCATTCCCTTCGGCGTTCAATTCGCCTTGCGCGCCGTCCCCGCCAGCGTGTCCTTCTCGTCCTTGGGAAAGAGCGTGTAGGAGAGCTGCACCTCGTTCACGTCCGAGGGGGTTCGCGGAGAGAGGGCGAAGTAGACGGGCAGGACGCGCGTCTCGCGCGGAGCCAGCGACTGGTCCTCGAAGCAGAAGCACTGGATGAGCTGGAACTCGCGCGCCGCCCTCTGGGGCGCGATCGAGTGGACGGCCCGGAAGAAGACCGAGTCGTCGCTCATGTTGATGAAGGTGTAGTCCAGATGAACGGGCCGCCCCGGCACCACGTGGATCAGGGATACCGAGGGGCCGAACCGGACCGGCAGGCCCGTGGCGGCCACGCCCATGAACTTCACCTGCACGTCCCGGCTCAGGATCGCGCCCGTCGCCGAGGAGATCCGCTCGGGGCCGCCGTAGGCCGCCGCTCCGCCGCGGACCGCCGCCTTCCCCGTGTTCCCGAGCCCGAACCGCTCGCAGAAGAGCTTGAAGAGGGGAACGTTCGCGTACGCGAAGCCGAACATCACCGCGACTAAGGCGCCGATCCCCAGCGCCAGCACGCCGTTCGGGATCTTCCGCGTCTCGGCCACGCTAGGTCCCCACCCTATGTCCGGAGCGGGATGCGCCAGAGCGCGTCGGCGATCATTCCCAGGAAGAGAACGAAGAGGTAGATGATGGAGTACCCGAACATGTCCCGCGCGGCCGCCACGGTAGCGAGCCGCCGGGCGCGGAACGCCTTCCACACGAAGCCGGCACCCAGGAGAAGCGCGGTCGCCGCCAGCACCACGCCGCCCGCGCGGACGACCGGCATGAGCAGGGTCACGAACACGAGAACCAGCGTGTAGCGCTCGATCTGACGGTACGTCTCGGCCTCCCCCTTCACGATCGGCAGCATCGGAATGCGCACGCGCCGGTAGTCGTCCTGGAGGCACAGCGCCAGCGCCCAGAAATGGGGCGGCGTCCACAGGAAGATCACGAGGAACATCAAGATGGGCGCGGGCGCCAGGCGGCCGGTCGCCGCCGCCCAGGCGATGACCGGGCCCATGGCCCCGGCCGCTCCCCCGATCACGATGTTGTGCACCGTCCGCGGCTTGAGCCAGAGCGTGTAGAAGAAGCCGTAGAAGACGATCGTGCCGAGGGCGAGCCACGCCGAGAGCGGCGTCCCGAAGCGGAACAGGAGAAGCACCGATGCGGCGCCGATCCCGATCGCGAAGGCCAGCGCCCGCGCCGGCGACACGCGGCGGAGCGGAAGCGGGCGGCGGGCCCGGGTCCGCTCCATCTGCGCGTCCAGATCGCGCTCGAAATACTGGTTGAACGCGTTGGCCGAACCGGCCGTCATCATGATGGCGGCGAGCACGACGAACAGGCGGACCGGATCGTGCAGCAGCGACCCCTCGGCCACCACGCCGGCCAGGGCCGTCACCATCACCAGCGCCACGATCCGCGGCTTGGTCAGCTCGATGTAATCACGCACGGGAGAGCTCGTAGCTCGCGATGGTCAGGGTCCCGAACAGCATCAGCGCCGTGGCCAGGTGGCCGGCGCTCACGGGGAGAGGCACGCGGAGGACCACGTTGGCCACCCCCAGGAGGAACTGCGCGGCGAGCAGTATACCTGAAATCCGGAGCGGCCAGCGGGCGCGCGGCGGGAGCTTGAGCGGCGCGGCGCGGAAGAGAAGTCCCAGGACGATGACGACGACGGCATACGCGCCCATCCGGTGCGCCATGTGGATCCCCAGGAGCCCGTTCATCGGCGGGAGCCACATCCCCTGGCAGGTCGGGAAATCGGGGCACGCGAGCGCTGCTCCCGACGACGAGACCCAGCCGCCCAGGGCCACCTGGATCAGCACCGCCCCCGTCGCGATCCGGGCCCAGAGCGCGATCCCCCGCCGCGCCCCGGGATCGGCGCGCCCGGCCGCCGCGTCGCCCGCGGCCGCCCCAGGCGATACCCCCGCGGGATCCTCGGCATCGCGCGCGATCAGGGCCATCCGGAGGAGCACGGCGAAGAAGAAAAATGCGATCACCAGATGGGCCACCACGCGGTCCACGGGCAGCTCGTCCAGGACGACCCGGGCCCCCAGGAAGATCTGGAGCGCCAGCGTGATCAGCGCCAGGACGGCGAGCGTCTGGAGCCGGCGCCTCCAGGCGGAACTCCGGAAGACCGTGATCGCCACCGCCAGCGTCGCGAACCCCACCAGCATCGCCAGGAAGCGGTGCACGTACTCGATCAGGACGTGCGGATGCGGGCGCGGGACCAGCTTGCCGTGGGCGAGCGGCCAGTCGGGAATGGCGAGCCCCGAGCCGGAGAGGCGGACGATCCCTCCCCACACGATGAGCACGAACACCAGAACCAGGGTGATGCGAAGGAGCGCCGTGAGGCGGCCGGGAGCGGCGTCCATGGGGGTCACGACGCGCGGAGCGCCGTGGTCGGCCTCCCTCTTACCGGATCACCGGAAGGTGCGCGAAATTCTCGGGAGGGGGCGGCGAGGTGACCGTCCACTCGAGCGTCTTGTTGAACTCCGCATGGTCCCACGGATCGGCCGGCGCGCGGCGGCCGCGCCAGAGGCTCACCAGCACGTTGGTCAGGAAGATCGACATGCCGACGAAGAGGATGACGGCCCCGACGCTGGAAATGTGGTTCAGGCCCGCGTACTGCGGCAGGTAGGTGTAGATGCGGCGGGGCATCCCGTACATGCCCATCAGGTGCATCGGCATGAAGACCAGGTTCATGCCGATGAACATGCACCAGAAATGCACCTTGCCCCAGCGCTCGTGGTACAGGCGCCCCGAGATCTTGGGGAACCAGTAGTAGAACCCGGCGAAGATCCCCATCAAGGACCCGCCGAAGAGCACATAGTGGAGGTGCGCCACGACGAAATACGTGTCATGCACCTGCACGTCGAACGGGACCAGCGCCAGCCACACGCCGGTGATGCCGCCGATGATGAAGAGCGCGATGAAGCCGAGGCCGAAGAGCATCGGGGTCCGGAAGCGGATGGACCCGCCCCAGACGGTCGCGAGCCAGGACCAGATCTTGATGCCCGTGGGCACCGCGATGACCATGGACGCGAAGGAGAAGAAATCGCGCAGGCGAGGGTTCATGCCCGTGACGAACATGTGGTGGCCCCACACCATGAATCCGATGAAACCGATCCCGGCCGTCGCGAGCACCATCCCCTTGTAGCCGAAGAGCTGCTTGTCCGAGAAGGCGGGGAGCACCTGGGAGACCATCCCCATCGCGGGCAGGACCATGATGTACACGGCGGGGTGGGAATAGAACCAGAAGAGGTGCTGCCAGAGAACCGGGTCGCCGCCCGCCGCGGGGTGGAAGAAACCCGTGCCGAAGAGGCGGTCGGTGAGCAGCATGGTCAGGCCGCCCGCCAAGACCGGGGTCGCGATCAGGATGATCGTCTGCGTGATGACCACGTTCCAGCAGAACATCGGCATCTTCATCAGGCTCATGCCGGGGGCGCGGAGGTTCAGGACCGTGACCACGAAGTTGATGCCGCCGAGGATCGACGAGAGCCCGGCCAGGTGCAGTCCCAGGATCCAGAGGTCCACGCCCGGTCCCGGCGAGAACTGCCGGTCGGAGAGCGGCGGATAGTTGGTCCAGCCGGCGGCGGCGGCGCCGCCCTGGAGAAAGAGGCTGGTGAGCATGAAGCCGCCCGCCGGGACCAGGAGCCAGAACGAGATGGCGTTCAGGCGCGGAAACGCCATGTCCCGCGCGCCGATCTGGATCGGCACGACGTAGTTCGAGATGCCCGCGAGCACGGGGATGGTCCAGAAGAAGACCATGAACGTCCCGTGCAGGGACATGATCTGGTTGTAGACCTCGGGGTGGAGCAGCTTGAGCCCCGGTCCCGAGAGCTGCGCCCGCATGATCATCGCGAAGGCGCCGGCGATGAAGAAGAACGTGAACGAGAGCCACATGTACATCACCCCGATCAGCTTGTGATCGGTGGTGAGGAGATACTTCATGATCCCCGTGCGCGGCTTCGGGGCCGGAAGGGCGTGAGCCGCCCGCGCGGCGTCGGTCCAGGTACCCGCTTCCATGCCTCTAGGCTCCCCTCTTCTTCTGCTCGACCCAGCGGGCGAATTCCTCGGGCGGCACCACGTTCACGTGGATGAACATCTCCGCGTGGAGGACGCCGCAGAGCTCGGCGCACTGGCCGTTGTAGGTGCCCGGTTTCGCTACCTGGAACCACGTGTGATTCACGCGCCCGGGGTTCGCGTCCATCTTGACGCCGAAGTCCGGGACGAACCAGCTGTGCACGACGTCGATCGAGGTCACGTCGGCGGCGATGATCTCTCCCGCGGGAATGACCAGCGGCTCGTTCGCGAAAACGATGCCGTACTTGGGGTAGCGGTACTCCCAGAACCACTGGTGGCCGACGATCTCGACGGTCAGGTCGGACTTGGGCACGGTCTCCAGATATTTGAGCGTGGAGAACGACGGACCCGAGAGAAAGATCATCGCCAGGGTCGGGATGGCGGTCCAGACGATCTCGAGCTTGACGTTTTCATGGAACGTGGCCGCCTTGACGCCGGGCCTTTTCCGGAACCGGAGCACCGCGATGAGCAGGATTCCCTCGGCCAGGATCATGAAGAACGACGTGACGAACACGGCCTTGATCCACAGATCCCGCACCTCGACCGCCACGGGCGTGGCCGGGTGGAGCAGCCAGGCCCACGCGGGAACCGCGGCGAGGAGCCCGGCGGCCAATACCCCGCCCGCGAGGGCGAAGAGGCCGCGGGGATCCGGTCGTTTCAGCGGTGTTTCGGGCATGCTAGCTCCGGGTGCGCGCGGCGTTCTCCAGCCGGGCGCGAAGGGTTTGAGTATAGGCGACGAGGGCTCGGACCTGCTCGGACGTGAGGTCTCCGTTCGCCGGCATCAGGCTTCCCGGAATCCCCCGGAGCACGAGCTGCTCGAAGCCGGCCGCGTCACCGGCCAAGGGCTTACCGTGACCTAAGGGCAGCGTGACGACGTAGGCGTACGGCGCCGACCCGAGCATGCGGGTCCGCACCCCTCCCTCGCCGGCCAGGCCGTGGCACGACGCGCACCGGTGCGCATACAGCCGGGCTCCCGGGCTCGAGTCGGGAGGCGCGCTCACCTCCTGGCCGGGAGAGGCTTCGTACGAGGCGGCGGGTTCCGCGAGGAGCGCCATCGCGCGCTCGATGGGGATCGTGTCCCCGGGCGCTCCTCCCGCCGCGGCCGTCAGTACCTTTCCTCCCGCGCCGCCCTTCGGGCCCCCGAACTGATCCAGCCACGCAAGGTCCTCCGGCTTGTCGGCCTCCTGCTTCTGCGGGTTGAAGGTGCGGATGTAGTGCGCCAGCGCGAACCGGTCTTGCAGCGGGATCCCCGGGAACGGCGCCATGGCGGTTCCGGGAGACCCGTTCGTGATCGTCTGGACGATCCGCGCGACGCCGCCCCCGTAGCGCCAGTAGCCGGACGTGTAATCGCGCGGCTTGGGATTCAGCGCGGACGCCGCGGGGCCATCCCCCTTCCCGTTCATTCCGTGGCACGAGGAGCAGTTCACCACGAAGACGCTCTTTCCTTTCGCGATCAGCTCGGGCGTCGGGGCCAGGAGCGCGTGCACGTCCACGGTGGTCGCCGGGACCTGCGAGCCGCCTCCCTCTTCGCCGCCGTGCCCCTTGCTGGAGCGGAGTCCCGCCGTGTACATGAGGCCCGCCGCCACCGCGAGAAGGAGGACGGTGAACAGGAATTGCAGGGTCGAGAGGAGGGACGCCAGGCGCTCCGTCTCCGACGGCGGAAGGTGCTGCTCGGGATGGCCGTGCCCCGCCGGCCCAGGAACGTGCTCGCTCATCCGTGGAACCTCACGCTCGGCTCATAGGAGGGATCTCCGACCGGCGCGACGGGATGGCGCGAGAGGAACCCTGTGACGACCCAGCCGAAGAGTCCCAGGAATCCCAGGGTGACTCCGATCTCCGTCCAGCCGAACACCACCCGCTCGGGCGAGAACGCCGGGAGGATGACCCAGAAGAGGTCCACCCACTGCCCGACGAGGATGATGGAGGCGACGGTCAACAGCCCCGCTTCGCTCTCCTTCACCTTGAGCGGCATGAGTGCGAAGAACGGGATGCCGAATTTCAGCACCATCAGGAGGATTCCGACCCCGCCCCATCCCGTATAGGTCCGGGGGATCATCCACTCGATCTCCTCGGGCAGGTTGGCGTACCAGATGAGCATGAACTGGGAGAAGGCGATGTACATCCAGAAGACCGAGAAGGCGAAGAGGAATCGGCCCAGGTCCCGATAGTGATGGCGGCTCACGATGCCGTCCAGGGCGCCCTGGCGGCGCAGGAGCACCACCGTGATCGCGAGCACGGCGAGGAAACTCTGCCAGGCGCCCGCGAAGCAGTAGACGCCGAAGATGGTGCTGTACCAGAGCGGCTCCAGGGACATCAGGAGGTCGAAGCCGACCACGGTTATGGAGAGCGCGAAGAAGAGGATGAATATCGGCGCGACGCGCAGGCTCGCGAGGGTGAGCGAGGGATCGCGGGTCGCGTCCTGCCGCGTCGAATTCCGGATGAAGTACCAGGCGAAGAGGGACCAGACGCCCAGGATCAGGGCGACCCGCGCAGTGAAGAACGGCACGGAGAGATAGCCGCCCTTGGTCACGTGGTCGGCCTCGATCGGATTCGTGACCGGAGGGTTCGACCACACGTACAGCTTGGGCACTCCGATGAGAAGGATCACGAAGAGGAGGAGCGCCACCGGCAGATACGACGCGAACGATTCGGCGACGCGGCGCACGACCACGCTCCACGTCGCCCCCACCAAGTAATGCAGCGCCGTGAAAAACGTCCCGGCCACGCTGACGAACAGGAAGTAGACGTACCCCAGGAGGAAGGCCGCGTACGCGCGGGTCGGGTCCCCGCCCGCCTGGGCCTGGATCAGGAAGGACGCGATCCCCAGCACGACGAAGATGCCGAACATCGCCCGGATCCCTCCCGGGATCGTGAGGGTCGGCGCGGTCCGTACCGGCGCGCGTGCGGCGGCGTGGGCGGCGGCTTCGGCGGCGGTCATTTAGCCGGGCTCCCAGGGGCTCCGGTGCTGTCGGCCCCGCTCTTCTTTGTAGCGCCCTGGGGAGCGTCCCGGGGAGGAAGATCCTGGGGCAGCGGGTGCGCCGCACGCTGGAGCGCCCGCACGTAGTGGATCACCGCCCACCGGTCTTCGGGAAGGATTTGCGAGGCGTAGCTGGGCATGAGGTTCTGTCCTCGCGTGATGACGTGGAAGATCCGCCCATCCGGCCAGTTCCGCACCTTGTCGGAGAAAAGCTGCGGCGGCATCGGGTAGATGGGGACGATGTATCCCTGTCCGTCTCCCCGCGGACCGTGACACACGATGCACGTGTTCCCGTAGACGCGGCGGCCGCGCGCGATCACTTCGGCGGTGCGCGGGAGCGGATTCACCAGCTCCTCGCCGACCCGCGCCGTGTCCGCCTGGGCGTAGCGGTAGGGCGTGTAGTCGCGCGGCACCGTCCCCGGCACCGGTGGGCGCTGGACCGAATAGCCGGGCCGGAGCGGATCCTCGTGCTGCGCGGCCAGCCGGGGCCCGTACGCCATGTTCGGCATGTACTCCATCGCGGGCTCCCGTTTCTGGCATCCGGCCATCCCCGCTCCCAGCAGCAGGGCGAGCGCCGGCGCGAAGAGAGGCACAGGGTTCCCGCGGCGCGGGCCGCGCGCCGGGCTACGCACGGATCACCCTCAGATCCACCGGGTGGGTCGACTGGAGGTATTGGATTGCGCGCGACTCGTTCCACTCGGGGCCGCTGTCCGGGACGAAGAGGCCGAACCGGTCGTTGGTCAGGTCGCGATCGAGGATCGGGTCCCAGAAATTCGGCAGGCCGCAGGCCAAAAGCAGCGCGGCGAGCGTCATCGTTCCGCCGATCAGGACGCCCGACTCGAACGTGATCGGGATGAAGGCCGGCAGCGAGACGAACGGCTTTCCGCCCACGTTGATCGGCCAATCGACGGCCGAGGTCCAGATCTCGAACGTGAGCCCGAGGGCCGCCCCCGCCAGACCCATGACCAGGGTGACGTACGGGATCCACGACTTCCGGATGCCGAGGGCCTCGGAGAGTCCATGAACGGGGTACGGCGTGTAGGCGTCCACGTTCCGGAAGCCGTGCTCCTGGATCCGCGCGGCCGCATCCAGCAGCGAGTCGGGATTGTCGTACAGCGCGAGAACGCCGCGCAGCCGCTTCGGCTTCCGGAAGAGGTCAAACATGGGCGCGCTCCGCGTCGGCTTTGCCCGCCGGAACCCGGCCCGCGGACTTCTTGGCGTTCCACAACACCGACTTCACCTCGGCGATCGAGATCGTCGGGAAGAAGCGGCAGAAGAGGAGGAACCACATGAAGAAGAACCCGAACGAACCCACGATCACCGAGTAGTCGAAGATCGTGGGCTTGTAGTAGGACCAGGCGGTCGGGATGAAGTCGCGGTGCAGCGAGGTCACGATGATGGTGAAGCGCTCGAACCACATCCCGACGTTCACGAGGATGGAGACGGCGAACATGACCGGGATGCTCCTGCGGAAGCGTTTGAACCAGAACACCTGTGGCACCAGGACGTTGCAGGAGACCATGATCCAGTACGCCCACGCGAAGGGCCCGGTCGCCCGGTTGACGAACGTGAAGTGCTCGAACTGGTTTCCGCTGTACAGGACCGCGATGAACATTTCGACCGCGTAGGCGTACCCCACCATCATCCCCGTGACGAGGATGATCTTGTTCATGTTCTCGAGGTGGTGGATGGTGACGTACTCCTCCATCTTGAAGACCTTCCTCAAGATTACGAGCAGGGTCACCACCATCGCGAAGCCCGAGAAGATCGCGCCCGCCACGAAGTAGGGTGGGAAGATGGTCGTGTGCCAGCCGGGCAGGATCGACGTCGCGAAGTCGAAGGAAACGATGCTGTGCACCGAGAGGACCAGCGGCGTCGAAATGCCGGCCAGCATCATGTAGGCGCGCTCGTAGTGCTGCCAGTGCCGCTCCGATCCGCGCCAGCCCAGGGAGAGCACGCTGTAGATGCCCCGCCTCCAGCCGGCGCTCCGGTCGCGGAGCGTGGCGAAGTCCGGGATCAGTCCCGTGAACCAGAAACAGAGCGAGATGGTCAGGTAGGTGGACACGGCGAACACGTCCCAGACCAGCGGAGAGCGGAAGTTGACCCAGAGATGCCGCCAGTTGGGATAGGGCACCAGCCAGTAGGCGAACCAGGGGCGCCCCGTGTGGATCAGGGGAAACAGCCCGGCGGTCATGACGGCGAAGATGGTCATCGCCTCGGCCGAGCGGTTGATCGCGGTGCGCCACCGCTGCCGGAACAGGTGGAGGATCGCCGAGATCAGGGTTCCGGCATGGCCAATGCCGATCCAGAAGACGAACGAGGTGATGTCGACGGCCCATCCGACCGGATGGTTGAGCCCCCAGATTCCGACTCCCTTGATGATCTGGTAGGTGATCTCGGCTGCGAACTGGCCCGTCAGGAGAACGGCGATGCCGAAGAAAATCCACCAGAGCATGCCCGGCTTCTTCTCGATCGGCGCCGCTACCTCCGCGGAGATGTCCGCGAACGACTTGCCCGGATCGATGAGGACCGGCTCGGCGAGCGGATTCGGGACCGGGGCGCGCGACGCCATGGACCTCGCTTCCTCGCCCGTGGTCATCGGGTTCACGCCTGGGTTTCCTCGCGGTTTCGCACCTTGGTCATGTAGGAGATCGACGGGAGCGTGTTGAGCTCGGCCAGGACGTGGTAGCTGCGCTCGTCCTTGGCCTGGGCCGCCACCCGGCTCTTCGGATCGTTCTGGTCGCCGAACGTGATCGCGTTGGCGGGGCAGGTTTGCTGGCACGCGGTCACGACGTCGCCGTCCCGCACCGGCACGCCCAGCGCTTTCGCGCGCTCCTTGGCGTCGCGGATGCGCTGCACGCAGAAGGTGCACTTCTCCATGATCCCCTTCGTCCGGACGGTGACGTCGGGGTTCAACGCCAGCCGGAGCGAATTGGGCTTGTCCGTGTAATCGAACCAGTTGAACCGGCGCACCTTGTAGGGACAGTTGTTCGAGCAGTAGCGGGTCCCGACGCAGCGGTTGTAGACCTGGATGTTCAGCCCCTCGCTGGAGTGCACCGTGGCGAGCACGGGGCAGACGGTTTCGCACGGGGCGTTCTCGCAATGCTGGCAGAGCATGGGCTGGTGCACGGTCTCCGGCTCCTCGGCCGGACCCGAGTAGTAGCGATCCACGCGCAGCCAGTGCATCTCGCGGCCGCGCAGCACCTGGCTCTTCCCGACCGCGGGGACGTTGTTCTCCATCTGGCAGGCGACCATGCACGCGCCGCAGCCGATGCAGGCGTTGAGGTCGATCGCCATTCCCCATTTGTGCCCGGGGTACTTGTGCCGCGACCACATCGACGGCAGGGTCTCTTCCCCCTCGTTCCCGGCGCCCGGGTCGCGCTGGTACTCGGAGAACGTGGTCTCGTACACGATGGGGCGGTTCTCCGTGTACTGGTGCCCCTGGACGCAGGCCAGGGGAGCGATCCGCTCCGCGCGCGTCACGCGCACGGGGATGCCGCTGAGTCCCAGCCGGCCCCCGGTCGCCTCGGCGAGGGCGAAGGCGTTCTGGCCGACCTTGTCGCCGACCCTCCCCGCGGCCGCGCGGCCGTACCCCAGCGCGATCGCGACGACGTCGTCGTGGAGGCCGGGCTGCACGTGCACGGGGAGATCGAATTTCGCGTGCCCCACGTCCACGGTGACGACGTCGGACTTCATCTCGTACTCGTTCACGCCCAGCTGGCGCGCCCGGTGCGGCGAGATGGCCGCGTAGTTGTCCCAGCAGATCTTGGACACCGGATCGGGAAGCTCCTGCAGCCAGGCGTTGTTCGCGCTCCGCCCGTCGTCCAGCATGACGGGCGTGTAGAGCACCAGCGTGAGCGCCCCTTTCTCCGGAGCGGCGGCGGCGGCCGGGAGCAGGGACCCCAGAGTACCGGTCCGCGGCGAACGGGGCGCGGCCGGGCGGTCCTCGCTTCCGTCGCGCACGATCACGCCCGTGCGCAGGGAGCCTTCCCAGAAGAGATCGAACGGCGCGGCCGCGCCGGAGCCCGGGTAGACCTGCGTGCGCCACCGCTCGCGCACGTACTCGTGGAACGAGCCCGCCGTCGTCGCCAGCGGGCCGCGGCCCAGCGCGCGGCCCCAGGCAAGCAGCGAGTCCTGGAACGAGCGCACGTCGTAGAGCGGGGAGATCGCCGGCTGGGTCAGGGAGAGGACGCCGGTGCGCGGCTCATGGTCGTTCCACGACTCGAGGTAGTGGGTCCCGGCCGCAACGACGTCCGCGAGCCGGGCGGTCTCGTCCACCCGGTCGGCGAAGCTCACCACGAAGGGTACCCGCTTCACCGCCTCGGCGAACCCGACCGCGGGCGGGAGCGAATATCCCGGATTCGTGCCGTGGACCAGGAGCGCCTGGATCTCCCCCGCGCGCATCCGCTCGACCAGCCGGAGCATCTCCTCGTCGGAGCCGAGCGCGACGTCGCCCGCCCTCGATGCATCCACCGTCACGCCGTCGTTCCCCAGAGCGCTGTTGATCAGGTTGGCCACGATCTGGAGCGCAACCGCGTGGGCCGCGGGGGCCGCGTTGGGGTCGGCGAGCACCAGGCTCCTGCCCCGCGCCTGCGACAGCTCCTCGGCGATCGAGGCGATCGTTCCCTCGGGGAGGCCGGCGGCGCTCTCGGCGTCCGACGCTGAGGCCGGCGCCCCGGACGCGGAGGGAGCATGGGCGCCCAGCTGCCCGGCGAGGGCCAGAGCCACCGGGTAGAGCTGGTCCGGCCGCACGCGGACCCGCCGGTCGGCGTTGGTCCCGGTCAGAGTCAGGATCGGCTCGATGGCGATCACGCGGGACATGCTCCCCGACTCGGGTACACGCCGCTTCGCGAAATCGCGGCCCTGCTCTACGGTCGAGAGGAACGAGCCCAGCGGGTCGGCGCCCAGGGTGACGAGGACGTCGGCGCGGTCGAGGCGGTAGCGCGGGAGGGCCCGTTCGCCATAGGTCGCCTCGTTCGCGCGCGCGATCGCATCGTGGGAGATCGCGTCGTAGGCGACGTGCTCGCCCGTGGGAAACGCCGCGAGGAAATCGCGGATCACAGCCCGGGTCGACGGGCTGGCCACGGTGCCGGTCAGGAGCACGACGCGGCCGCCGGATTCGGTCGCCCGCTTGAGCCCGAGGGCCACGCGCCGGTCGATCGGCCCCCAGCCCGCGGCCGCCGCCTTTCCCGTCGAGCGGTCCACGGTCACCGGCCCGCGGAGCCGGTCCGGATCGTAGAGGTTGATCAGCGACGCCTGCCCGCGTGCGCAGAGCGCGCCGGCGTTCACGGGGTGGTCCGGGTTTCCTTCCAGCTTGATCGGGCGTCCTTCGCGGGTCTTGACCAGGAGACCGCAGCCGCTCGGGCACTCGTTGCAGGTCGACGCGTACCAGACCGGGTTCCCCGGCGTGACATCCTCGGGAGCCTTCACGTACGGGAGGATCTTCTCCACCGGCTTCCGCGCGCAGCCCGCGGCCAGGAATGCCGCGCCGGTGCCGACCAGCTTCAGGAAGTCGCGGCGGGAGGGCTCGGTCACTTCCTCCGACGGCGTCAGGAACTCGCGGCGCGACAGCTCCGCCACGTGCGGCGCCCCTTCCAGCTCGGCCAGGGTGCTCCAGTGCTTGGGACGCTCTACATGTGACATACGTTGCACTCCTGGGGAGCGCCGTTCTGGCGGTGGCAATCGATGCACCACCCCATCTTCAGCGAGGAGACCTGGCGAATTTCGTTCATCTTCTCCACAGGGCCATGGCACTTCTGGCAAGGGAATCCCCTCGCGATGTGCCATCGGTGGCTGAAGTAAACGTAGTCGGGGAGCCGGTGGACGCGGATCCACGGGATCGGCTTGTCCGCGTTGTAGAGCGCGGTGATCTTCTGGATGTCGGGGCGGTCCGTGCGCGCCACCAGATGGCAGTTCATGCAAACGTTGACCGCCGGCACCGTGGCATGGCGCGAGCGCTCGGCGTTCGAGTGGCAATACAGGCAGGGGATCTTGCGCGTTCCCGCGTGCAATTTGTGGCTGAAAGCGACCGGTTGCTTCGGCGTGTATCCCACGTTCGAGAACGAGTCGAAAAACGCCCAGGCGCCGACAGCCAGGAGCACGACGACGAGGAGAGGCAGCAGTATTCTAGCGCTCTGTTCGCTCACAGGACCCGGCGGTGCCTTCCGTGGTTAGGTTCACGCGAAGAGACACGTTGAGCGGCTGAGACTTTGTGAATCTAGTCACCAACTATTCCCCATGTCAAGCGCATTGATAGAGATAGTAGATTCCGAAAGCGACACTTCCGACCGACGCGGCGATGGGGAGCCACTTCCCCGCCCCTGCCTTCACCTGCGTCGCGAACCGCATGGGAATCGCGAAAAGGGCAGTGACCAGCACCATGCCTCCGACCGCCCCGGCGCCGAATAGAGCGATATAGAGGAGTCCTGCCGCGCGCGACGGAATCGTCGCCAGCACCGCGATCGCCAGGGCGCCGCTTCCTGCGAGCCCATGGACGAGGCCGACCGCGAAGGGGCGGCGATGGCGTGGCGGAGCGGGAAAATGATTCCGTCGGGCGATTGGAGCGAAGCGACGTTTCACAGAGCCCGACGGAATCATTTTCCCGCTCCGCCACAGCGACGTCGCTCCCAGCACGACCAGCATCACGCCCACCAGACGCTCGAAGGCGAGGCTCCACGCCTCGTTCATCGGGACGCGGAGGAGCAGGACCGCCAAGCCTACCGTGAAGAGCGAGAGACAGTGACCGGCCCCCCAGGCGCCGCCGAGAAACATCGCGCGCACGACGCTTCGCTCGCGCGTGACGATGGTGCTCATCGCGACGATGTGGTCCGGGTCGAACGCGTGGCGCATCCCCAGGGCGAAGCCGAGCAAAAGAGGGGCGGATCCCGCCAGGGCGCTGTGCATCGCGGCAGGATAGGGGACCAGAGCGGGTACGCCAATGGGTTTTGTATGCGTGGGGGGCGGGGCTACGGGGGACGGCTATGGCGTGCATTGCAGCCTGGCGCTACGCGGTTTGGCGCGTGGGGAGGCAACGCTCCGGGGGCTGTTCTCGGAACTGCTCTGCGAGCAGAGCAGTTCCTGCGAAGGCCCCCTACGCGTTCCTCCCCAC